>Ga0172380_10000114_pt1 | contig 172738 bp, 166 predicted proteins | sample Leawe162metaG_FD_119747 | JGI IMG/M metagenome (GOLD analysis project Ga0172380, IMG submission 119747) | Leachate microbial communities from a municipal landfill in Southern Ontario, Canada - Leachate well 162 metaG | ecosystem: Engineered > Solid waste > Landfill > Unclassified | place...
AAAAAGAGTGGAGACCGAGGCGCAGCAGGCAGGCGCCGCCAAGGTAACGATGGCGCATGTCACGGCCTGCCGGCAACGCTACCTGCACCATCAGGAAGACGAGGTGCAAGGTTTTACCCTGGAAGCCTGCTTCGGGCAGAGCGGCTGCCCCAACCGCATCGACACCGGGGAGGATCTTACCAAGAGGCTTGACTCCCTGCTGCGCGCCCACAACCTGAAGGAATTCATGAAGAGCCGGGTGTCCGGCCCGCTCAAGCTGCACCACGAATTCCGGGTCACCATGGCCGATTGCCCCAACAGTTGCTCCCGGCCCCAGATTGTCGACATCGGCCTGATCAGCGCTTCTCTTCCTGTGCTGGGCACCTCTCCCTGCTCGGAGTGCGGGGCATGCCTTGCCGCCTGCCGGGAGGAGGCCATCGTCCTTGCCGGGGGGGAGGAAACTGCCCCACAGTTCGACTGGCAGCGCTGCCTGGCCTGCGGCCAATGCGCCAGAGCCTGCCCAACCGAGGCCATTGCCCAGGGACTCACCGGCTACCGCCTCCTCTTGGGCGGCAAACTGGGTCGCCACCCGCAGCTTGGCCGGGAACTTTCCGGGATTTTTTCCGCGGAAACCACCCTGACCATCATCGCAACCTGCCTCGCCCATTTCAAGGCGGAAAACAGAGAGGGGGAACGATTCGGCGATCTGCTCAACCGTACCGGCTTCGGCTTTCTCGCCCCCTATACCCTCAAGACCGGCTGAGTATCCGAAAAATTTTCAGCGGATTCTTCCTGATAAACTTGTTGCCGAACCGGACAATGTGCGTTATAAATCCCATCTCATTCATGCGCCCGTAGCTCAGCTGGATAGAGTGTCGGACTACGAATCCGCAGGTCGCACGTTCGAATCGTGCCGGGCGCACCAGTAAAATCAAGCCTTTAGCTCTTTTGAGTTAAAGGCTTTTTTTATTGCTAACAGTAGCATATCAGTACCCACCTCTTGCCAGCCTAACCAGGCGAAATAAAAAGTTAAAAATAGAAAACTCGGACTACAAAAATAAATGGCGGCGGGGACAGTTTGACGCTACATTTTCTGATCGAAATCATTAAAGCAAATGGGGCCCATGACACCTATCATAGATTTTCACACCCACGTCTTTCCAAATCAAGTTGCAGACCGCGCGATCCCCGCTTTGGAACAGGCAGGGAAGGTTACGGCCCATCTCGATGGTCGCCTTTCCTCGCTTATTGTCAGTATGGATACGGCCGGCATCGAAAAAAGTGTTATTTGCTCCATTGCCACCAGACCCACGCAGTTTGACTCCATCCTCTCCTGGTCGAAGGATATCCGTTCCGAAAGGATCATTCCTTTTCCTTCATTCCACCCAGAAGCGCCCGATGCCCTGGAGCAAATCAGTGCTATCAAAACGGCGGGTTTTGGGGGGATCAAAATGCATCCCTATTATCAGGCGTTCGTGTTGGATGAAACGCGGATGTGGCCGCTTTACGAAAGGATTACGGCAGAGGGATTGATTCTGGTAATGCACACCGGTTTTGATATCGGCTTTCCCCGAGAGCGGATCGCTGATCCCAAAAAGATTCTGACCGTCATCGAGCGCGTGCCGAAGCTGAAATTTATCGCCACTCATTTTGGGGCTTGGGATCTTTGGGATGAGGTGGAGGAGCTATTGCTTGGCCGGCCGATTTATTTGGATCTTTCATATGCCTTACATTTATTGCCCAAAGACAGGGCTAGGGCGATGATTCTAGCACATCCGGAGGAGTATTTGCTTTTCGGCTCCGATTCTCCCTGGGTCGGACAGCAGGAGGTGCTGGCTCAGCTTTCTGGCTTGGGACTGAACAGGGAACTTGAAAAAAAGATTCTTGGGAAAAATGCGGCTTGGCTGCTGTCCGGCGCGGAATAGCTATTTTGCCGGAGCCCGCAGGCTTAAGGCGAGGGCGACGCCGATGGCGGTAAAGCAGGCGGCCATAAAAAAGCTGCTGCCGAAGCTTAAGGTTTTTTCGGCAAGCAGTCCGGCCACGGATGGCCCGGCGATCTGCCCCAGAGCGAAGATAAAGGTGATGAGGCCAAAAATGCGGGCCGCCATGCGCGGACCGGCGTAATCCCCGGCCAGAGCCGCCATGATGGAGGGTATACTCCAGGCCACTACCCCGAAACAGCCGATGGAAAGATAAAGAAACGGGGTAGAGAGCGGACGGGACACCAGAAGATAGGCCATGGTCTGAATGGTAAAGACTATGGCCAGCGTGTATTTACGGCCGATTCGATCGGAAAGGGTTCCGAAAACCGGGCCGGAAAGCAGGCTCAAACCACCCACCAGGGACCAGAAGCTCCCCGCCTCCGCTTCTGAAAATCCGTGCTCCTGGATAAGGGCCGTGACAATGAAGGTCGCGTAAATCACGTAAGTGTAGCCGAATAGAAAGTATAGCCCGCCCAACTGGACAATGTCCCGCAACCGGATACTGATTTTGTTTTCCGTCAGCACCTCAGCTGCGTCCTTTCTGATTTCTCCCAAAGGCAGCAGATTTTTTTCCTGTGGGCTGTTTCTCAGCATTATCAAACAAAGCCCCGCCACCAGCAGAATGATCCCGCCAAGAACCTGCCAGCTCAGACGCCAGCCCTCCGCTCCGCCCAGATGATTCAGGAAAGGAACCAGCCAACCGGAAAGCAGGATAGCAAAGCCGCTGCCGATTACGACAAATCCCGCGGCCTGTCCCCGGTGGCTTTTGGCAAACCACTGGGAAACGAGGCCCATCATCGGCACGTTGGCCGCGCCGCTGCCCATACCGGTGATTGTATAACAAATGAGGATCACGGCAAAGGAACTGCTACGGCCGATGGAGATCATGGTGAGGCCGATGGCGGCAAGGGCCATGGCGATGAGGCGGCGGTAACCCAAGCGGTCTACCAACGCCCCGCAGAACAGGACCGCGATCAGATAGCCTGCGAAGTTAACGGTGCCGACCAGTCCCATCTGGCTGTAAGAAAGATGGAGCGACTTGCCCATGGCGGGCAGAATCATGCCCAGGGCAAAACGGCCCAAGCCGAGACAGGCGAAGATGCAGAAGGTGCCGGTCCAGACGATGTGCCAACCGTAATGGATGGCGGATTTTCGTTCCATTGTCAGGCCCTTATGACGCCTGTCCGGCGGCGAAGGCGTTTATTGCGGTCATGCTCGTGCACGCATCTGCAAAATCTCGGTTGCTGAATGGGTTATGCTAAATTTCTGGCCGCAACGAGAGCCTTCTTGAAGCCTTCGGCTGAACGGCTGATCACCACATCCTCCACGCAGAAGGCGAGGCGGAAATAGCCCGGCATTCCGAAGCCACGGCCCGGCACCCCCAGAATCTTCTGCTCGGCCAGCAACCCGACAAATTGTGCGTCGTCGGCAATGGGCGATTTCGGGAACATGTAGAAAGCTCCCTTGGGCGGGATAAACTCGTAGCCCGCCTCGCTCAACACCTTGCAGAACAGCTCGCGGCGGCGGGCATAGATGGAGCAATCCACCGTAATGCCTTGAAGCTCCGCCACCACCCGCTGCATCAAAGCCGGGGCATTGACAAAACCCAGGATCCGGTTGGCCAGGGTCATGCTTCCGAGAAGTTGCGCTTTGCCTTCGATCTCCGGATGCACGGCGATGTAGCCGATGCGTTCCCCCGGCAAGGAGAGATCCTTGGAATACGAAGAGACGATGAGGCTGTTGCGATATGCCTTAAAGATGCTTGGGACGGTGTGGCCGTCATAGACGATCTTGCGGTAAGGCTCGTCGCTGATGAGGTAGATGGTCTGCCCGGCTTTTGCCAGAATCGCGCCGAGATCGGCAAGCTCCGCGGCCGAATAGATCTGGCCGGTTGGGTTGTTAGGGCTGTTGATGATGATCGCCTTGGTCTTCCGGGTGATGGCCGCTTCGATGGCTGCCAGATCCAGGCTGAAGTCGGGGGCGGTATTGACGATCTTCGTTACCCCGCCGTGATTGTCCACATAAAAGTTATATTCGACAAAGAAGGGGGCGAGGATGATCACCTCATCGCCCGGATCGAGCAGCGATTTCATGGTCACGTTAATAGCGCCGGCCGCGCCCACGGTCATGAGGATATCGTCCTGGCCCACGGCCATACCCTGTTCGATGCCGATCTGTTTTGCCACCGCCTCCCGGACAAAGGGATAGCCGTTGTTGGCCATGTAGCCGTGCGCGCCCGTGGTTTCTGCGGCAGTAATCCTGCGCACCGCTTCCTGATACTGGGCGGGCGGCGGCAGGTCCGGATTGCCGAGACTGAAGTCGCAGACCTGATCGGCGCCGTACTGGGCCTTGAGCCGGGCTCCTTCTTCGAACATCTTGCGGATCCAGGAGGCGCGTTCCGCAAAGCTGATCATTTTTTGTGAGATAGCCATAATTTCACCTCAGAGATAATTTTGATGCCAGGTACAAAGACGGGAGAAAGGTGTCCGCGTTGAACGTGAATCTTCGCGGCCTCTCTGTGGTTGCGTGCCACTTTTTTACAGTGACCTTTTGTCAATAACCCGTTTCGCCTTGCCTTCGCTGCGTTCCATGGTTTTTTCCTCCACCAGCTTGACCTCCACGCTGATGCCCAATTCGGAAGCCAGCTGGCGTTTGATGGTTTCGATCATCTCCCGCTGTTTTTTCATCTCGTCGAAGAAGATAGACTCCACCACTTCCACGAGAACGGTGATCTTGTCAAGCCTTCCCTCCCGTTCCACCACGATCTGGTAATGAGGTTTGGTTCCTTCGATTTCAAAAAGGATATGCTCGATCTGCGAGGGATAGACGTTTACTCCCTTGATGATCAGCATGTCATCGGTGCGGCCCAGCACCCGTTCCATCCTGCGCAGAGTGCGGCCGCAGGGACACGGCTCCTCGACGATCCGAGTCAGATCGCGGGTGCGGTAGCGGATGACCGGGAAGGCCTCCTTGGTCAGGGTGGTGATCACCAGCTCGCCGATCTCTCCGGGTTTTACCGGATCCAGGGTTTCCGGGTTGATGACCTCGCAAAGGAAATGGTCCTCGTTGATATGCAGACCGTTGCATTCCTGGCACTCGCCTGCAACTCCGGGGCCCATGATCTCGCTTAATCCGTAGTTATCGGTGGCGATGATGCCCAACTTGTTCTGGATTTCGCGGCGCATAGCCTCGGACCAGGGCTCGCCGCCGAAGAGGCCATATTTTAAGCTGAGCGAACTGGTGTTGATCCCCATTTCTTGCATGGCATCGGCCAGGGCCAAGGCATAACTAGGGGTGCAGATCAGGGCCGTGGTGCGAAAATCCTGCATGATCTGGATCTGGCGCTTGGTGTTGCCGCTCGATATGGGAATTACCGAAGCACCAACCTGTTCGGCCCCGTAGTGCATACCAAAGCCGCCGGTGAACAGGCCGTAGCCAAAGGCGATTTGCACCACGTCATCGTTGGTGACCCCGGTGGCGGTGAGAATTCTGGCAATAAGGTTTGCCCAGGTCTTGAGGTCGTTCCTGGTGTAGCCCACCACCGTGGCCTGGCCGGTGGTGCCGGAGGAAGAGTGGACCCGGACCACCTCGCGCAGCGGCACGGCAAAGAGACCATATGGATAGTTGTCCCGCAGGTCCTGCTTGGTGGTGAAGGGCAGGCTGGTGAGTTCGGAAAGCGCCCGAAAGCCATCCGGATCGATCTTAAGCTCCTTGAACTTCCGGCGGTAGAAAGGCACATGGGTTGTAACCCGATAGATGGTGGATTGAAGCCGCTCGAGTTGGAGCTGTTCAAGATCCTCGCGGGAAATGCATTCCTTTTCCTGATCCCAGTACATAGCATTCTCCTGGCTGTTGATCTGACAGAGCTTATAACGCAAAAACGCTAAAAGGAAGCGGCGGTATGTCCATTGCCTTTCTGCGCCTTAGCGTCTTTTATTCCACATCCCGTCCCAGATAGGCCCGCTGCACGTCCCGATTGGCCAGCAGATCCTCGGACGATCCCTGGAGAATGATCTTGCCGGTTTCCAGTACATAGCCGCGATCCGCCACCCGGAGGGCGGCTTTAGCGTTTTGTTCGATGAGCAGCACGGTGTTGCCTTCCTCGCGCAGTCGGGTGATGATTTGAAAGATATTTTTGACAATGAGCGGCGCTAGCCCGGTGGAGGGCTCGTCCAGCATGATCAGGGCCGGCTTGGCCATGAGTGCTCTTCCCATAGCCAGCATCTGCTGTTCGCCGCCGGAAAGGGTGCCTGCCAGCTGATGGCGTCGTTCGCGCAGAACCGGAAACAAATCATAGATGTATTCAATCCCTTCCTGCAATTGGGCTTTGCCCTGCCGGATCTGGACATAGCCGCCGAGGATCAGATTTTCGCGCACGCTCATGGTCGCGAAAACCTGTCGGCCTTCCGGCACCAGGGAGCAGCTGCGGAAAACGATCTCTTCGGGTTTGAGGCGCTCCAGATTAGCCCCCTTGAGGAGAATCTCCCCGGCGGTGGGCCGGATCAGGCCAGTGATTGCGGAGAGGAGGGTGGTTTTGCCCGCGCCATTGGCGCCGATCAGGGTGACGATCTCGCCGGGATTGACATGCAAGGAGATGCGTTTCAAGACCCGGAGCTTGCCGTAGCCTGCCTCCAGATTTTTAACCTTCAGCATCGTCTTCCCCCAGGTAGATACGGATGACTTCTTTATTGCGCTGGATGCTGGCCGGGTCGCCTTCCGCAATCTTTTCGCCAAAGGAAAGCACCACGATTTCGTGGGAGATGTCCATGACCAAGGACATGTCGTGCTCGACCAGCAGGACGGTAATGCCTTGCCCGTTGATCTTGCTGATTAGTCGGGCGACCTCGGCGGTTTCATAAATGTTAAGGCCGGCCGCTGGTTCGTCGAGCAGCAGCAGCTCGGGCTCCATGGCCAATGCTCTGGCGAATTCCACCGCCCGCTGCTGACCGAATGCCAAGCTGGTCGCCTCGACCTCTGCCAGATCAGCAATATCGAGCAGAGCCAGCAGATCCAGACATTTTCCCCGGATGTTTTTTTCTTCCTTCTGAGTCCAGGGCAGAGAGAGCATGCCCGCGAGAAATCCTGCCCGGCTCCGGCAGTGACACCCGACCATCACGTTTTCCAGAGCGGTCATCCCGGGGTAGAGCTTGATGTTCTGATATGTCCGGGCCATGCCCAATCGGGCGATGCGGAAGGGCGGGAGGGTATGAATGGCCTGCCCCTTGAAATGAATGGTCCCGGAGCTTGGCGGCAGGGTGCCGGAGATCAGGTTGAAAAGCGTGGTCTTGCCCGCGCCGTTGGGGCCGATCACCGCTTTGATCATGCCCTGGCGAACGGAAAAGCTGACATCGCTCAGCGCCTGCAGGCCGCCGAACCGGCGGGATAGGTTGTTTACCTCAAGAAGCATCACTCACCCCGCCTGAATATGCGTTTAACGGTTGCTGACAGGGAAATGCCAAGCAACCCTTGCGGAGCAAAGAGCATGATGATGATGAGAATGGCACCGAACACTGCGTCGTCGTAGGTGCCGAACATGCCGCGCAGGGACATGATGTTCAGCAGCGCCCCCATAACCAGAGCACCCCAGAGGTTTGCCATGCCGCCGATGGCGACAATTGCCACGTAGCGCACCGACTTCATGATTCCAGCCTCGGAAGGACCGATCCCGCCATTGTAATGGGTGAGGAATATTCCGGCGATTGAGGCCAGCACCGCGCTGAGCACAAAGGTATTCAGCTTGTAACGGGCGGTATCGATGCCCATGGCGTTGGTAGCGGCCTCGGCCCCATGGATGGCGCGTAGCGCCCGGCCCACCCGGGAGTGGATCAGATTGCCGAGCAGCCACATGACAAAGGCCAGCATGCCCCAGGCAAGATAGTAGTTGCTGATTCGGGAACTGAAATCACCGCTCACTGCCAGCCCCGGCAAAAGGGGGAAACCGGGCACTCCGGAGATGCCGTCCGCCTCTCCGAACAACGGGGAGGCCAGGGCCAGGCGATAAACAATGATGCCAAAGCCCAAGGTGGCCATGGCTAGGTAATGCCCTTTGAGCTTGAGCACCGGAATGCCAATGGCATAGGCCACGGCAATGGTCACCAGGATGGCGCAGATGCAGGCAGCCCAGGGCTGCATCTGGAGTGAGGACACGCCAAGCATGTCTTGGCCATGCACCAGCAGCCCCAGCTTGTCGCAAAGGGCTATCAGCGCGTTTTCCTTGAACGCCATGAGGTCTTTTGTGGTGAGCATGGCGGAGAGATAGCCGCCGATGCCGAAGAACCCGGCATGGCCCAAGGATATCTGCCCGGCATAGCCCATGAGCAGACAGAGCCCGACGATCACCAGGGAATAATAGGCGGTCATGGTGAGCGGGGTCAGGTAATAGGCCGTCTCCGTCCAGCGGGTAAGGAGCTGGACCGCAATGACGGCAAGGATAAGCAGGCTCAGGGGCAGATGGCGCGTCATGGTCAGAATTCCTTCAGTCCTGCGGCATCTTTGTTGCCAAACAGGCCATGGGGCCGGAAAAAGAGAATGGCCAGCAGGAGACTGATGGAGATGGCGTCCTGAAAAGCCAGAGGTACCACACTGACGCTGAAGGATTCGATAATCCCGAGCAGGAGGCCTGCGGCAACCGCAGCCATGCTGCTGCCGAGCCCGCCGAGGATGGCCACGGTAAAGCCCTTGATCGCCAACCCCGTGCCGATGTCGTACTGGGTGTAAGTGATGGGGCTCATCACGCAGCCGGCCAGGGCGCCAATCCCTGCGGAAAGCATAAAGGAAAGGGTAACCATGTTTCTCGTGCTGATGCCGCACAGGGTGGCGGCCATCCGGTTTGAGGCGCAGGCCTGCATTTTTTTGCCCTGGAGGGTGTATTTAAAAAACAGGCTCAAACCGAGAACCATGACGGCGCAGACCCCGATCACCCAGAGAACCTGGGGGGAAACCCGTGCTCCCAGCACCTGGACCGTGGTGATCTCGTTGCCCACGAAATAGGGCAGGGAACGCACCCCCTCACCCCAGACGTGCAGGGCTGCCTCGCGGATCAGGATGGAGATGCCGATGGTGATGATGATCATCCGCAGAACAGACGGACGGTCCAGCCAGCGGATGAAAAGAATCTCCACCAGGGCGCCGATGAGCATCACCAGGATTACGGCCGCACCGATAGCCAGAGGCAGCGGCAACCATTGGTGAAGGGAGATGGCGGTCATTCCTCCCAGCATCACGAACTCGCCCTGGGCGAAATTGATGATGCCGGTGGTATTGTAGATGATATTGAAGCCGATACCCACGATGGCGTAGATGATGCCGTAGGTGATGCCGGCCAGAAGGTATTGGCTGAAGAGTTCCAGAGTCATTGAGTATATACATGTCAACGCCGTCTGCCTTGATGGCCGACGGCGTTGACAAAAGAGTTTTGGCAGCGAGGGTTACTTTTTGTACTCGACGAAGTTGCCGCCCTTGACGGTGAGCATGGTCACCGAATCAAAGCCCAGGCCATTGTGGTCGGCGGGCGAAAAGTTGAATATCCCGGCAGTGCCCACGAATCCCTTTATGTTCTCAATGGCGTCGCGAACCTTCTCCCGGTTGGCTCCGGCCAGTTCGATGCCGCGACAAAGGATCTTGAAGGCATCGTAGGCATGGCCGCCAAAGGTGCTAACCTCTTCCTTGAATTTTGTCTCGTAGTCTTTCGTGTATTTAACCAGCACTGCCTTCTGGGGATTCTTGTCCGCCAGCTTGTCGGCGATGAGCAAACGGCCGGCCGGGAAGATGACTCCCTCGGCTGCGGCCCCTGCCGCTTCAACATATTTGATGTTGCCGAACCCGTGGCTCTGGTAGATGGGCACTTTCCAGCCGGCCTGCCGGGCATTCTTTAAAACGATGGCCTGGGCCGGTTCGATGGACCAGTTGATGACCGCCTGAATCTCCTTGTCGGCGGCCAGCTTGGCCACGATGGCGGAAAGATCGGTGGCCTTGCTGTCGTATACCTCGGCGGCAACAACCTGGATGCCGGCCTCCGGGGCCTGCTTCTCGATCTGCCCCTTGCCTGCCTGGCCGAAACCGGTGTTGCTGGCCAGCACTGCAATCTTGGTGATCTTGTTGGCCTTCATGTTTTCAAAAATCGCATGGACGACCTGGCTGTCCTTCTGGGGGGTCTTGAACACATATTTGGCCACGGGATTGACGATCTGTTCCGCGGCTGCGCAGGACATCAGAATGGTTTTGCCATCCTCGCAGATCTTCTTGATCTTCATGGTTTCGCCGCTGGTGGAGGGGCCGATGATGGCGAAGACCTTATCCTCTTCAATGAGCTGTTTTGCAAAGGAGATGGCTTTTTCCGGGTTGCCGCCGGAATCCTTGATTACCAGTTCGATCTTGTTGCCGCCTACCCCGCCCTTGGCGTTTAGTTCCTCGGCCAGCATTTCAAGAGTGCGGGCCTCGGGAGCTCCCAAAAACGAGGCCGGGCCGCTTATGGCGAGGATGGCGCCAATCTTGATAGTCTCGGCACAGGCCATGGAGACCGACAGTGCCAGTGAGGCAGCGAACATGATGATGGTTGCGGTAAATGATCGTTTCACTCTTTTCTCCTCATAAAATTGGTTGTGGTTTTTCCAAACAGACGTTTTTTGCGCCTGACCTTATTTTACAGGGCATGAACCTCATCGTCGCTCAGCACCCGGAAGCCTGCCTTCAAAAAAACAGTCTCCGCCGTGTCCTGATCATCGAAGCGAAACAGCAGCATGCCGGACTGGCCGCTTTTTTTGGTAAAGGCGTACATGTATTCCACGTTGAGCCCGGCTTCATGCACCACCTGGAGGATGGAGTCAAGTGCCCCGGGTTTGTCCGGAACCTCCACGGCCAGGATATCGGTGATCCCCACGGTGAAGCCGTTTTCCTTCAGCACCTGCTGGGCCTTGATGCTATCGTTGACCACCAGGCGGAGTATGCCGAAATCAGCAGTGTCGGCAAGGGACAGCGCCCGGATGTTGATGGCGTTTTCAGCCAGGGTATGGCTGATATCGGCCAACCGCCCCGACTTGTTTTCCAGAAAGATCGCAATCTGTTTTACCTTCATGCCGTTCTCCTCTTAGATTTTGCGGTTGTCGATGACGCGTTTGGCCTTGCCCTCGCTGCGCTGGATAGTCTTAGGCTCAACCAGCTTGATGGTGCAGGAGATGCCGAGCAGATCCTTGATTTCTCGCTGCAGTTTTTTGCTTAAGGTTTCCAGGGTCTTGACCTCATCGGAGAAGATAGCCTCGCTCACCTCCACCTGGACCTCAATCTTGTCCAGGGAGCCTTCCCGCTCGACCACGATCTGGTAATGCGGTTCAACCCCTTCCACGCCCATGATCACCTCTTCGATCTGGGAGGGGAAGACGTTGACCCCGCGGATGATCAGCATGTCGTCGGTGCGCCCGGTGATCTTCGGGATCCGGTAAAAGGTGCGGCCGCAGGTGCAGACATCGGGGATCAGGCGGGAGATGTCCTTGGTGCGGTAGCGGATGACCGGGAAGGCCTCCTTGGTCAGGGTGGTGAAGACCAATTCGCCGCGATCGCCGACAGGCACAGGCTCGAAGGTATCGGGATCGACTATCTCGGGCAGGAAATGATCTTCCATGATGTGCAGGCCCTTTTGCTCTTCGATGCATTCGGCCGCAACCCCGGGGCCCATGACCTCGGAGAGTCCGTAGATGTCGACGGCCTTGATCTTCAACCGGGCCTCGATCTCCTCGCGCATCGCCTCGCTCCAGGGCTCTGCCCCGAAAACCCCCACCCGGAGCTTGAGGGTGGCCGGGTCGATGCCCTGATCGGCCATGGCATCGGCAATGTTCAATGCGTAGGAAGGCGTGGAAAGCAGCACGGTGGAGCCGAAATCCTGCATGATCTGGATCTGGCGTTTGGTGTTGCCGCCGGAAATGGGAATGACGGCGGCACCAAGATTCTCCGCGCCGTAATGGGCGCCCAAGCCGCCGGTGAACAGCCCGTAGCCGTAAGCGTTATGAACGATATCGCCTTTGTGCACCCCGGCAGCGGACAAGGTCCGAGTCATCAGTTCGGCCCACATCTCGATGTCGCGCTTGGTATAACCTACCACCGTGGGCTTGCCCGTGGTCCCGGAAGAAGCGTGGATGCGGACCACCTCTTCCATGGGCACGGTGAACAGCCCGAAGGGATAGTTCTTGCGCAGGTCTTCCTTGGTGGTGAAGGGCAAAAGCCGGATATCGGCCAGGGTCTGGATATCGCTTGGCGTGACGCCGGCATCTTCCATCTTTTTGCGATAATAAGGAACCGTGGCATGGACCCGCGCCACCTGGGCCTTGAGCCGCTTCAGTTGCAGGGCCTCCAGGGCTTCGCGCGGCAGGGTTTCGTATTCCTCGTTCCAGATCATGATCTTTCCTCGTTGCGGTTAAGCTTACTTTCCAGCCTTGCGGCCCTCCTGGAAAGCCTTCAGGTTGACCTCGACAATTTTGGCGGGCAACCGTTTCTTGATGACCTCAAGCCAGGTTTCTTCGTTCACGGGCAGATACCGGGAAAGCACCCCCACCAGGGCCACGTTCACCGCCTTGAGGTTGCCCACCTTACGGGCAATGGCAAAGGCGTCCACCCCCACCACGGCTATGCCGCGGCTGGTCAGCTCATTGAGGCACTGGTCCGGATAGGTCATCTTGCCGGTGGCCACCGCGGGCGGGGCGATCTTCTGGGTGTTGACGATCACCGTGGATTGCTGGTTGAGCAGGGGCAGGTAGCGCACCGCCTCCATCATTTCGAAGGCGAGCATGATGTCCACCGTGCCCGGCTCGATGAGCGGGGAATAGACCCTGTTTCTGCCGAACCGCAGATGCGCCTCCACCGAGCCGCCGCGCTGGGCCATGCCGTGCACTTCACTTTTTTTGGCGTCGAAGCCCGCAGCCAGCAGGGCATGGGCGGTAAGCTCGCTGGCCAGCAGGATGCCCTGGCCGCCAACCCCGCAGAAATGGATATTGCCGTAGTCGTTCATTATTTGCCCTCCCCGCAGGTGATCGCCTCGAACTTGCAGAGGGAGAGGCACTGGCCGCAGCCGATACAGGTGGTCTCGTTGATCAGGGCATAGCCTTTCTGTTTTTCCTTTTTGCCCATGGCCCTGGCCTCTTCCGGCGACAGAGCCACCCAGTTGATCGCCGGGCAGCCGAGGCGCAGGCACATGCCACAGCCGGTGCATTTTTCGGTGTCGCTGACAAAGGAAGTTTTAGGCCGTTTCTTTTCCGCCGGGGTCAGTACGCAAGGGAAGCGGGTAATGACCACCGAGGGTTCGGGCCGTTCGATCTCTTCCTTTAGCACCGCATAGGTTGCCTCGATATCATGGGGGTTGACGGTGCGGACATGCTTCACCCCGATGGCCCGGCAAAGCTCCGGGAAATCGATGGAGTTGGCCGGTTCGCCCATGATCGTCGAGCCGGAAGCCGGATTGGGCTGCTGGCCGGTCATGGCGGTGATCCGGTTGTCGAGGATGATCACCGTGGAGTAGCTCTTGTTGTAAACCGTGTTGATCAGGGAGTTTACGCCGGAGTGGATGAAAGTGGAATCCCCGATTACGGCCACCGCCTTGCCCAAACCCTCTTCGCCCAGAGCCTTGGCCATGCCGTGGGCCATGCCGATGCTGGCGCCCATGCAGACGCAGGCGTCCATGGCCGAAAGCGGCGGCAGGGCGCCCAGGGTGTAGCAGCCGATATCCCCGGAAACAAAGACCTTGAGCCGGTTCAGGTTGTAAAACAGCCCCCGGTGCGGGCAGCCGGCGCACATGTTGGGCGGCCGGGGCGGCAGCTCCACCGGCCCGAAGGTGGCGCTGCCGGTCTCGCCGGTGATCGCCTTTCGGACCACCGAGGGGGTAAGCTCGCCGATGGCCGGGATCTTTTCCTTACCGATGCAGGTGATGCCCATGGCCTTGACCCGCATTTCGATGAAGGGGTCTAGGTCTTCGACGATATAGAGGGTCTCCACCTGGGAGGCAAAATCGCGGATCAGCTTCTCCGGCAACGGGGTGACCATGCCCAGTTTCAGGAAGGAAGCGTTGGGAAAGGCCTCTTTGGCATAGAGGTAGCTGGTGCCGGCCGCGATGATGCCAATGGCGCGGTCCTCGCCCAGTTCGACCCGGTTTTCCGCCCAGGTCTCGGCAAAGGCGGCCATCTGCTTTTGGCGCTCCGCGATGGCGATTCTGCGGCCCCTGGCGTGGGCGGGCAGCATGACCATCTGGGCCGGATTGCGGATCAGTCCCGGGCTGACGCTGGAAGCCTGGATTTCCCCCCGGCTGACCACGCCTTTGACATGGGCGACCCGAGTGCAGCTGCGGAGCAGGACCGGGGTGTCGAACTGTTCGCTGATCCGGTAGGCGAGTTTCAAAAATTCCTTGGCCTCGCCGGGGTCGGCCGGCTCGAGCATGGGCAGCTTGGCGGCGTAAGCATAGTTGCGGCTGTCCTGCTCGTTCTGAGAGCTGTACATGGAGGGATCGTCCGCCACCACGACCACCAAGCCGCCGCGCACCCCGGTGTAGGAGGCGGTAAACAGGGGGTCGGCGGCAACGTTGAGCCCCACATGCTTCATGGTGGCCAGGGCCCGGACGCCGGCAAAGGAGGCGCCGATGGCGACCTCAAGGGCCACTTTTTCGTTGGGCGCCCATTCGCTATAAACGGCGGGATAGGTGGAAAGATTTTCCAGAATCTCGGTGGATGGGGTGCCGGGGTAGCCGGAAGCCACCTTTACCGAGGCCTCGAAAGCGCCGAGGGCCAGGGCTTCGTTGCCGGAAAACCAGAGCTTTTCTGCGGCAGGGTCTTTGGGGGTCACACGGTACTCCTCAAATCCATAAAAGGCGATTCATATGGCAGCCGAAGGCTGTCAGACGACAGCCTTCGGGACAACATGGGATATTTACCACGGATTCCCTCATCCTTCAACGATGTTGAAAAACCGCTGCCGACTGAGGGTTGGCCGTTATTTGTCTGAAAAAAAAGGGGCAGCAAAAAAACGCTGCCCCGAGATGATCTGTCCAGCACTGGCGGTTAGAACTTGAACTGGGTTTCCCAGTACAATTCGGAAGCCTTGTCATTCATGGCGCCGCTCGGGTTTTCGGTAAAGGCCTTACCCGGATCAAGCAGAGCTCCGTACAGGGAGAAACTCACGTACTTGTTGTATTGGTACTTGGCCGTGGCCTGGTAGTAGTCGCCGAAATCATCGTCAACAGGTCCAGCTGCATTGAAGGTTTCGTTGAAGTTCAGCTTGGAATAGGAAAGACCGACAGTCAGTTTGTCGACGGGCTTGGCGCTGGCGCCGAGGGTAATAATCTGGAGATTGGAGTAGACCGCCTCGCCGATTACATTGCTGCCGGCATTGTAATTGTACACCTTGCTCAGGTTGTTTGCCGCGTTGAGATTGAGGTATTTCCAGGCCAGCATATCGCCCCACTGCGGCCAGCCGCCGTAGAACACATCCCACTGCTCGCTTTTGTCGGTGGTGCCTTTCTCGTCCCCGCTGAGGAACGCGTACCCCAAGGAGAGCCGGGGCTTCCAGCCGAGATTTTTGAAGGTGTACCCGCCCTCAAGCTTGGTGCCCCAGGCGTCCTGGTCCTTGGTAAAGGTGGCGTGCCCGGTCTGAATGGCCCCCTCCAGGGAGTAGTCGATGCCGTTGGCCAGCTTGTCGGAAAGGCGGACCCCGTACATCCAGATGTCCTTGCCGAACCACTCGTCGGTACGGTTGAGGGCATAAAGCTCCTGCTGCATGCCGGTAAAGGCGCATTTCTTGTTGGTCAGGTAGAGACCGGAGAGGGTGATGTCGTCGCCATGGACCCCGGGGCTGGATGCGGCGTTGTTACCGGTACTGTTCTCCTGGTCCTTCATGTAGAAGCCGTCCAGCATGATCTGGTCGGTGACGTGCCAGCGGAGCTTGACCCCGTCAAAGTAAAGGGAGGTGGAGGCGAACTGGGACTGGCCGTCAAGGATCACGAAGCCCGAACCGTAGATCAGGTTCTGACGGCCGAAGGTGCCTTCCACCGGCAGGCCGAGGAGGTTCTTGACGTTGACATAGGCGTTGTCCAGGAAAACCTTGTTGTCGGTGTTATCGCCTACGCCGGTTCCCTCGCCCCAGGTCTGGTTGGTAAGCTGGACGCGGACGCTTACGTCGTCGGTGGGCTTGAAGTCGGCCCACAGGCTGCCCTTGGTCCGGAAGAGATCGCGATTGTCGCCATCGCTGATGTCATTGAAATCCCAGACGTTCTGGAGGTTGTAGCCACGGAAGACGACCTCGCCGCCCATGGCGACCTTCTTGGTCCAATCAGCAGCGTCGGCTGCGGCCGGGGCTTTTTTCAAGGCTTCGCTGGTGCTGGCGACTTCCTTGCCCATCTCGCTGTTCTTGGCCTTGAGGGCGGCGATTTCATCCTTCATCGCCTGCATCTGGGCACTGAACGCTTTGTTCATCTCGGACATCTGCTTTTCCAGGTCGGCCACCCGGTCAGGCGCGGCAGAGGCCAGGGTGGGCAGGCAGATCAGGGTTGCCAGTGCTACGGTTGAAATCTTCTTGATCATCTTCTCCTCCATTTTCTTCCTGATAAAGTGAACAATTGCCTGAAAACTGAATGAGCATTCATCAAAATGAAATTTTCATCTACCACGAAAAAAATATTTTGCAAAGACAAAATAAACCTAATTGAATACGGCGATTGTTTCGCGAATCAATTGCCTTAGGAGATGAGGCGTTTTTTGCCGGAGCCTGCCAACTAAAGCGGGTTCTCTGCGAACGCCAGGATTTTTTATGGCATTAATATGTTAACAATATATTTTCAAGTTACTTTTTTTTACAAAAAGTTCATATTGGCTTATGTATATCCAAGCAAACAACAGCAACGGCTTGCCGCGCTGTTGTTTGCTGAAACAAGCTGAAGATTGGACAAATCCCCTGGCAAAATATTGACTCGTCAAGCTGGCAACTTTTACAAAAAATTCGCAAGAAACAAGGAGAACACCATGAAAAAAAGAATCCTTCTCCCCGATGAAGAGCGGGTTACCCAATGGTACAACGTGATGCCGGATATGCCGGGCGGCATGCACCCTCCCCTGAATCCTGCGACCAAGCAACCGCTTACTCCTGACCTTATGGCGCCCATATTCCCCATGGGCTTGCTGGAGCAGGAGATGAGCGACAAACGCTGGATCGATATCCCCGAAGAGATTCAGGACATTTGGTCCATCTGGCGGCCATCTCCCCTGGTGCGCGCCAACTTTCTTGAAGAGAAACTCGGCACCAAGGCGAAGATCTATTTCAAGTACGAGGGGGTATCCCCTTCCGGCAGCCACAAAACAAACAGCGCCGTGGTGCAGGCTTATTACAACAAAAGGGAAGGGGTCAAGCGGTTGGCCACCGAAACCGGGGCCGGCCAATGGGGCAGCGCCCTGGCTTTTGCCACCCATAAATTCGGTCTGGAGTGCAAAGTGTACATGGTGCGGGTTTCCTATGACCAGAAACCGTATCGCAAATCGATGATGAACACCTATGGCGCCGAGATTGTGCCAAGTCCCAGCCCGGACACGCCAACCGGTCGGGCAATCCTGGCGAAAGACCCGACCAACCAGGGCTCTCTGGGAATCGCCATCAGCGAGGCTCTGGAAGATGCGGTTTCCCGCGAGGACACCAAATACGCCCTGGGTTCGGTACTGAACCATGTCTGCCTGCACCAGACCGTGATCGGCCTGGAGGCCAAAAAACAGCTGGCCATGATCGGCGAGACCCCGGATGTGGTGATCGGCTGCTGCGGCGGGGGCTCCAACTTTGCCGGCCTCGCCACGCCGTTTCTGCCCGATAAACTGGCAGGCAAGAATATCCGCCTGATCGGGGTGGAGCCCGCCTCCTGCCCCTCGCTCACCAAGGGCATCTATGCTTATGACTTCGGCGATGTTTCCGAGCGCACCCCCCTCCTGTACATGTACACCCTGGGCCATGACTTCATGCCCCCGGGCATCCATGCCGGAGGATTGCGGTACCACGGCATGTCCCCCATTGTCAGCGCCATGCTCCGGGAAAATTTGATGGAGGCCATGGCTCTCCAGCAAGTGGAATGCTTCGAGGCCGGAGTGCTGTTCGCCCAGACCGAGGGGATCATCCCGGCGCCCGAGTCGTGCCACGCGATCCAGGCCGCGATTATCGAGGCCATGCAAGACCCGAAAGAGCCCAAGACCATCCTGTTCAATCTTTCCGGTCATGGCCACCTTGATCTTGCCAGCTACGACAAGTTCTTCGCCGGAGAGCTGTACAACTTCGACTACCCCGCCGAAGCAGTGGCCGAGGCGAAAAAGCATCTGCCGAAGATATGATTTCTCAGTAACAGGCGCAAGTGCCTGACGCGCTGTATCCTTGCTGTCATATCAAGGCTGTGCCACTAAATATTATATGCTGGTCAATTTTGTCACCAGGTCACTGCCGGGCAAAATTGACCAGCATGTGCAAAACCTTGCGTCTTGATTTAATACAAATCATTGCGTAATGAGTATACGTTCGCGCCATGCGCGCAATTGGCCCCGAGCCGCCCACAGTCCACCAAGGTCAAAGTAAAATGAATCTGACCTTTTCCCAAAAAAACGTGGTTTTTCCCGATTGTCTCTACAGGCTGGGCCCTAAATCCAGGTAAAGAAGGAGAGATGAATGGATAACTTACATAAGTTACCTGAGTCCCAAAGGCTGGGCCTGGACAATCCACCGCCAGATCGACTGAAGCGAAAACACCCGGGCCGCAGGGCAAAACCCGCCATCCTCATCGTGGACGACCGGCAAGAGAACCTGCTGGCCCTGGAACGCCTCCTCGCCAGGACCGAAGCCGTGGTCGTCAAGGCCCAAAACGGCAACGACGCCCTCAAGGCCAGCCTTAATCACGATTTCGCCCTGGCGCTTCTCGATGTGAACATGCCGGAGATGAACGGCTACGAACTGGCCGCGCTGATGCGGGGGGAGAAAAGCCACTCGGCCGTGCCGATCATCTTTGTCACCGCCGCCTACCCGCAGGCAGAACAGATCTTCCAGGGCTACTCCGCCGGCGCCGTGGACTACCTGGTCAAGCCGCTCCGGGAGGAGATCCTCTTGAGCAAGGTCAAGGTCTTCCTGGATATCCATCGCCGCAAACAGGATCTCACCCATCTCAACGCCGCTCTGGAGGCAGCCAACGAAAAGCTGCAGGCACAGGACAAAACGTTGTTCGATTCCCTGGCAGAAAGTACTCTCAGCACGGAATTCCTGCAACTGGTCAACCGCAGCACCAGCAAGCCTGAGTTGCTCAAGGCGGTGCTGGCGTTTTTTCAGCAGCAATCCGGCTGCGAGGCCGTGGGACTGCGGTTGCATCTGGGCGAGGACTACCCATATTACGAAACCTGCGGGTTCCCTGAGGAATTCGTCCGCCTGGAAAACTCCCTGTGCGAGCGCGACGCCACCGGCACGATTAGCCGGGACGCGGTGGGCAACCCGCTGCTGGCCTGCATGTGCGGCAATGTCATCCGCGGACATTTCGATCCCGCCAAACCGTTCTTCACGGCCAAAGGCAGTTTCTGGACCAACAATACCACGCAACTGCTCGCCACCACCACCGACGCCGACCGGCAGGCGCGCACGCGCAACCGCTGCAACGGTGAAGGGTATCAATCGGTGGCGCTCTTACCGCTGCGCTTCGGGGAACAGCGGATAGGATTGCTCCAGTTGAATGACCGTCTCCCTGACCGGTTCACGCCGGAGCGTCTCGCGCTTTTTGAACGGCTGACGGATTATCTGGCGGTGGCGCTGGAGAAATTCTCCTCCGAGGAGTCGCTGCAGAAAAGTGAAGAACGCCTGCGACTGGCTGTCGGAGCCACCCATGCCATGGTCTACGATCTGGACATTCGCACCGGACAGGTTAATGCCTTGCAGGGGCTTGCCATTCTGTTGGGGTACGAACCGGCCGAGGTGGAGCTGACGATGGCGTGGTGGAAGGGCCGGATACATCCCGAAGATCTCCCTGCGTGCCAGGCCGCTTTTCGGCAAATATGCGTTGACCACGGCCAGCAGACGACCCAATACCGCCTGCGGCATAAGGACGGTCGCCTGCTGTTTGTCGAAGACCACGCCACCTTGGTGTGCGATGCGACCGGGCAACTCGTCCGGCTCGTCGGGACCGTGGTGGACATCAGCAACCGCAAGCGGGCCGAGGAGGCGTTAAAACAGAGCGAGGCACTTTACCGCAGCATAGGCGAGGCCATTGACTACGGCGTATGGGTCTGCACCCCCGATGGGCGGAACACCTACGCAAGCGAGAGTTTACTCAAAATGGTAGGCTCCACCCAGGACCAATTCTCAAACTTCGGCTGGGAAAATGTGCTGCATCCCGACGATGCGACACACACCGCCACCGCCTGGCGAGAATGCGTCCGCACGGGCGGCAAGTGGGACACTGAGCTGCGATTCCGCAGCATTGATGGGCAATGGCGTCATGTTCTGGCTCGTGGGGTGCCGGTAAAAAATGAGCGGGGCGAAATAACGGTTTGGGCGGGCATCAATCTTGACATCACCGAACGCAAGAAAGCCGAGGAGAAGCTGCGGGAAAAGGAAAAGCGCCTTGCCCTGGCTATCAGTGCCACCCATATCGGCATGTTTGACTGGAACCTCCCCAGCAACACCCTCCTGTGGACGCAGACCCAAGAGGAAATCTTCGGCTACGCCCCGGCTGCAACAGCTACAACAACTGATACCTCTACGACTACGGAACACGACTTTAGCCGTTGGGCTAATCGCGTGCATCCGGAGGACATGCCGCGCGTGGACGCGGAGTGGCGCCGTTGCCTGCGGGAGCACCAGCCGCTGGAGGTGCAGTACCGGATCATCTGGCCCGACGGCAGCTTGCATTGGATTGAGGCCAAGGGCGTTTTCCTCTATGAACAAGATGACACGGCCAACCGCATGCTCGGCGTGGAAATGGACATCACCGCACGCAAGCAAACAGAGGAGGCCCTGCGCCAAAGCCGGGCAGACCATGATCGGGCCCAACAGGTCGGGCAGCTTGGCAGTTGGCGGCTGGATGTGCGCCGCAACATCCTGACATGGTCCGACGAGAACCACCGCATCTTTGGGGTGGAGAAAGGCACACCGCTGACCTATGAGTCGTTTCTGAAAATTATTCACCCGGACGACCGCCAGTACGTGGACACCCGGTGGCAGGCGGCCCTGTACGGCGAACCATACGACATCGAACACCGTTTGCTGGTGGACGGCCAGGTGAAATGGGTGCGGGAGAAGGCTTACCTGGAGTTCGACCCAGCGGGCGGACTGCTTGGCGGCTTCGGCATCACCCAGGACATCACCGAGCGCAAACAAGCCGAGAAGGCGCTGTGGGAAAGCGAACAACGCTATAGCACCCTGTTCGAGAACATGTTGAGCGGGCTCGCATATCAGAAAATTTTATTTGATGACCAGGGGAGTCCGACGGATTACCTCTTTCTTGCAACAAACCGGGCTTTTGAAGATCATACCGGTTTGCAGGCCGTTACCGGGAAAAAAGTTACCGAAGTGATTCCTGAAATCAAAAAATCACATCCGGAATTGCTTGAAATCTACGGCCGGGTCGCGACGACAGGCAAGCCGGAAAAATTTGAACTCTATTTCGAACCGTTCCGGAAGTGGTATGTCGTTTCTGCGTACAGCCCAAAAAAAGATCACTTTGTAACTATATTTGATGACATTACCGAGCGCAAACGGGCCGAAGAAAATCTTCAAACCATGAACGCTACTCTGGAGCGCATGGTTGAAAAACGGACCCAGGAACTACAGGAAACGCAAAGGCAGCTTCTCCACCAGGAAAAGCTGTCGGCAATCGGGAAGTTATCGGCATCCATCGCCCATGAATTCAATAACCCCATGCAGGGTATCCTCTCCACCCTGAAAGGTTTGAGAAAAAGGGCGAAAATGGATGATGAGGATGCAGCATTGCTGGATGCGGCCATCGGCGAAGGAGACCGGATCAAGAACCTGATCCGCAGCCTGCAGGATTTTAACCGGCCATCCTCGGGCAAAAAAGTGATGATGGACCTGCACCACTCCCTCGACCACATCCTGCTTCTGTTAAAAAGCGATTTTAACGGCAAGCGGATTTCCGTGGTGCGCGACTATCTGGAGAGGCTGCCGCAGATTATGGCGGTTCCGGACCAGATCAAGCAGGTTATCCTGAATCTCCTGACCAATGCGGCGGATGCCTGCCGGCAGTCCGGCGGAGTGATCACGCTCCGCACCTGGCAAGAGGGCGACAGAGTGGCGGTGGCGATCAAGGATACCGGCGTCGGCATTAAATCCGCGGACCTGGCCCTGATTTTTCAGCCTTTCTATACGACCAAGGCCGAAGTCAAAGGAACGGGTCTGGGTCTCTCCGTCAGTTATGGTATTGTGCAGAACCACCATGGAGAAATCCGGGTCACGAGCCTGCCCGGGGAAGGCGCGACCTTCACCGTCCTGCTGCCGATTACGGGGAGTAAGGAAGAGGCTGCCTGAGATATCGAGAATTGGGGAGCAATGAATTCCCTCCCCTTGCGGGGGAGGGTTAGGGAGAGGGGGAAGTTGCCATTATCTCTACTGTTACAGCTATCCCCACCCCCAACCCCTCCCGCAAGAGGAGGGGAGTTTTTCAAAAAGGTGCGATCATGGCCGAGCTATCCATTTTATTTGTCGATGACGAAGAGCTGATTCGGAAATCATTTACCCGGGAACTCCGAGAGGAGCATTTCGCGGTCACCGCCGTCGGCAGCGGCGGTGAAGCCATCGCTCTCCTGAAAAACCATTGGTACGATCTAGTGATTACCGATCTGTTGATGCCCGGAATCGACGGGCTCGGCGTCCTGAAGGCGGCAAAGGAGTATGCTCCGCAAACCAGCGTCATCATCATTACCGGCTATGGCGATATGCAATCCGCCATTGAGGCCCTGCGTCTCGGCGCGGACGATTTCGCCATCAAACCCTGCGATGTTGAAGAAATTGTTTTCCGCATCCGGCGCTGCCAGGAAAAACAAAGCTTATTGCAAATGCTCTCGGCGCAGAATTTAAAACTGGAAAAGGAAATTGCCCACCGCCAGAAGATCGAGGCGGAGTTGCGCGAAAGCGACACTCGTTTTCGTCTGGCGCTGGATGCTTCCTCCAACGGTGTCTGGGACCGCAATCTGCGCACCGGTGAAGTCTATATCGGAGAGAATTGGTACCGCAGCCTGGGCTATGAGAACAAAGATGAAATCACCGGCGAACACTCCTTTGAAAACCTTTTTCATCCCGATGACCGGGAGAAAGTATTGGCCCTGCGCGAGGAGCATATTCAAGGAAAAACTCCTCTGTATGAAGTGGAGTACCGGATGCGCAATAAGGGAGGCAACTGGCAATGGTTCTTGTCAAGGGGCCGGGCGGTTACGAGGGATGAACACGGCATAGCTCTGCGGATTATCGGCACCCACACCGACATTACTCACATGAAAGAGGTGGAGGCCGAGTTAAAAGACGCTCATGCTGAGCTGGAAAATCGAGTCTTGGAAAGGACCCGCGAACTGTCCGATGCAAATGTCGCCCTTACGGTGTTGCTGGAGAAACGAGAGGCGGATCGGACGATTCTGGCCGAAGAGGTACTCGCGAATACCACCAAGCTGGTGGAGCCTCTCCTCGACCGGCTTAAAGAGAGTCGTTTGACCGAACATCAGGGAGCGCTGCTTGATGTCCTTAGGGCCAACATCAAAGAAGTAACCTCTCCTTTTGCCAATAATTTCTCCAGCAAACTGGCCCGGCTCACCTCGGTGGAGATTCAAGTCGCCAATATGGTCAAGATGGGCAAACAGACCAAGGAAATCGCCGAAATCATGCATCTCTCGCCGGGAACAGTCAACATCCACCGGAAAAACATCCGGAAAAAACTTGATATGACCCACCAGAAAGTCAATCTTCAGACCACGCTCTCGCAGAATTCCTAATACCTTGGAAGAGACCTAGGGGAACATCGGCAAGTTATCCGTCCTTGGTGATTGCCATCTTCACCTCACCACCGGCAGCTCATGCCAGGAGGTGGTGTAGGAAGGCGACTTTCTGGTCTGCTTATTCTTCCATGGCCGCTCTAAACCCGCGGAACCACTTTGCAGGGTATCCCTGCCCCAGCGGCGATTAATCTTGTCCAGGGCAGCCATGAGTTCCCCCTGTTCCTTATGGGGGACGCGAAAAAGATGCTGCTGCTCATGACTCGAGGCAACCAGGTCCACCAAGACCACCCCGACCTTCTGATAGGAGAAGCCGGGACGGTAAAGTTGCCTGAGCGCCTCGCTGGCATGGTGGATCAAGGCCAGGGTTGAGGCGGTCGGGTTTGCCAGAGTGACGGTAAGGCTGTTGGCGTACTGCGGCTCGCCCTCCCGGAACCGATTGGTGGTGAGGTACACCTGAAGGCAGCCTGCCTTTTTCTGCTCTGCCCTGAGTTTTTCGGCAGCAATCGAGACGTAGGCAGAGAGGGCCTCCCTGAGCCCGGAAAGATCGGTCACCGGCTGACCGAAGGAGCGGGAGCTGGTGATCGACTTCCTGGGTGCCGGGGCCTCCTCAAACGGAAGACAGGAAACGCCGCGCAGCTCCATGGCGGTGCGCAGGCCGGTGATGGTAAGGTGCTTGCGCAGCCAGGCATCGTTGGCGTTTTTGAGATCAAGGACCGTGCGCATGCCGTAAGCACACAGCTTTTGGCTTTGGCGCGGCCCGATCCCCCACACCTCCCCCACCTCGATGGTAGCGAGGATGGCCTCAAGATTCTGCTCCGGCAGCACGAAAACCCCGCCGTGTTCCGGCTGTTTCTTGGCGATCCGGTTGGCGATCTTGGCCAGGGTCTTGGTGGCACCGAAGCCGATGGAGACCGGAATACCGACCTGCTTCCCGACCGTGGTCCGGATATGGCGGCCATTCTCCAGCAGCGCTTGGCTTTTCCCCTTTGGCTGACGGAAGAAGGCCTCGTCGATGGAATAGACCTCCACCTCGGGTTCGAGCTGAGAGAGTATCCCCATGACCCGCTGGGAAAGATCGCCGTAAAGGGGGTAGTTGGAAGAAAAGACCTGGACTTGCTTGGCCTCGATGAACTTCCGGCACTTAAAAAACGGCTCCCCCATTCTGATCCCTAATGCCTTGGCCTCATTGGATCGGGCGATAATGCAACCATCGTTGTTGGAGAGCACCACCACTGGCTGGCCTGCGAGTTTCGGATTGAAAAGCCGTTCGCAGGAAACATAGAAATTATTACAGTCGAGGAGAGCGAATATCTGAGTCATGGCCGGTTACCCATTCCAAGTAACTTCACCGCAGGGAGTTCCCTGTCGGAGAATGTTTTCGCGGTTTCGGCTGCGCTGTCCCGCCCAAGGACGGGCGGGGCCGCAGACGCCTCGGAGGCGGACAGGATGTCCGCCGAGAATGAGCGAAAACATTCTTCGACAGGGAACGGCTACTTGCCGATAAATCCCCGCTGCAGCCGGGGTAAAGCCCTAAAGAGAATGGATGACGAAAACGACCACGCCCCAGATCTCGCACTCCATCTCCTCCGTGAGTACGATGGGAGGGTAAGCGGGATTCTCGGCCAGTAGCCGCACCGTGCCGTTTTGCCGAAAAAGTCTTTTCACCGTAAGTTCGCCGTTAAATACCGCGATCACCACCTTGCCGCTCACCGGTTCTAGTGAACGGTCCACCACCAGGATATCGTCGTGGTGAATACCCGCCCCGAGCATGGAGTCGCCTGCCACCCGCACGAAGAAGGTGGCTGCCGGATGCTGGATCATGAGTTCGTTGAGGTCGAGCTTGCCCTCGATGTAGTCATCCGCCGGCGACGGAAAGCCTGCCGAGACCCCGCACGCGAACAGCGGGCGCCTGAGGTCTGTCTTGCGATCAAAGCCGTAAACGGCGGAAATGGTGGGCTCGATTTTCATTGCGCCACCTTACCAGATTTATCGTAACTGATCACGGGGTATGCCCAAAAGGTCAAAAAACCACGGAATGAGCGGTCACAGGGTGCCGCAGGTTGCGGCAAGCGGGACGGTGATGCGTACTTTTGTCCGTGAGCCGGACCGATCGCCGCAAGATGTGGTGCCCTGTGATCGCTTACGATTTAGCGTCTTGCACCAAGAAGCAGCAAGAGCCTGGCGGAAATCTTTTTTTGCCTTCTGTCCCCACCCATCCCTGGTTCATTAAAAAAATGGCAAAGCCGGACAAATATGGCTATTATATGCAATCAGGTGATTGATGGCTTGCTGCTTCACCCCTCTGCAAACGCACACGTTCCTGCTTGGCCCCAAACCCCAGGAGGATTTTTTTATGCACCATCCCACCAGTAGACGCTCTTTCCTCAAGGTCTCGCTGCTGACCACCCTGGCCTTTCTCGCCCCCAAAAAAGCTCTGGCCACTTTTTCCACGGAACAGCCGTCAGGCCGGCTGAATCTGTACAACATCCACACCGGCGAAAAAATCACCGCCATCTATCGCGACCCGGAAGGCCAGTACAACCCCCAAGCCATTGCGGAGCTGAACTGGCTGCTGCGCTGCCATTTTACCGACCAGCAGCATCCCATTGATCTCCAGACCCTGGATTTTCTCGACCTGATAAACTCCCGGCTGGGTCGCAACAACGAAATCCATATCATCTCCGGCTTTCGCTCACCGGAATACAACAACCGGCTGCTCAGCCTCGGCCACAAGGTGGCGAAACACAGCCTGCATCTGGAAGGACGCGCCCTGGACATCCGCATCCCGGGCACCCCCCTGGCCACACTCCAGCGCACCGCCCTCTCGGTCCGTCTTGGCGGGGTCGGCTATTACCCGAGCAGCGATTTCGTCCATATTGATTCAGGAGCCTTCCGCACTTGGTAGCCAAACCGGGAAAACCAGCCGCCCCCATCTCCCTGGCCCTGAACCTCTTCCGCTTGTTCTGCTGCGCCATGGTCATTGCCCTGCTTCCTGCCTCAACTCGGGCGGCAACTGATCCCCCCCAGGTACTGGGAGAGCTCTGCCTGCTGCCCGGGCTGGAAAAGGCCCTTGCCCAGTACCGGCAGCTTGCCGCGCGGGGCGGCTGGCCCCAGATTCCGGGCGGCCCCACCCTGCGCGAAGGCGACAAGGATGAACGCATCCATTTCCTGAAGGAACGTCTTGCCGCAAGCGGAGACCTGACTGCGCCACCGGAGCAGGGAGCTCTTTTCGATGGACTTCTCAAGGAGGCGGTGCAGAGATTCCAGGCCCGCCATGGCCTTGCCGCCGATGGGGTGGTCGGGGCCAAAACCATGTCCGAGCTCAATGTTCCCATCAGCCAACGCATCCAACAACTCACCGCCAGCCTCGAACGCTGCCAGCCACTGCCCTCTCTTTTGGAGCCGCGCCATATTCTGGTGAACATCGCCGACTTCACCCTCAAGCTGTACGAGGATGGCAAACTCGTCCTTGCCATGCCGGTGATTGTCGGCCGAACCTACCGGCAAACCCCGGTGTTCACCGGCCGCCTCTCTGCCCTGGTTCTCAATCCGAGCTGGGAGGTGCCGCACAGCATCGCCACCAAGGATCTTCTCCCGAAGATCAAAAAAAATCCGGGGTATCTCAGCCAGTCGCATTTCCGGATATTCCGGGGCTGGAAGCTCAGCGAGGAGATCAACCCGGCCGCCATTGACTGGGCTAACCTTTCTCAATCCCGCTTTCCTTACCGGCTGCGCCAGGAACCAGGCCCCGCCAATGCCCTCGGCCAGGTTAAATTCCCCTTTCCCAACCCCTACAATGTCTACCTGCACGACACCCCGGCCCGGGCGCTGTTCCAGCAAAACTCCCGCACCTTCAGCTCTGGATGCATCCGTCTGGCAAGGCCCCTGGATCTGGCCGTTTACCTTCTTCAGGGCACTTCCCTGGGCTCCATGGAGGCCCTGACCGCGGCGATCTCCCGCGATAAGACGCAAACCGTGGCCATTCCCTCGCCCATCCCCATCCATATCGCCTACATGACCGCCTGGGTCGATCCGGACGGCATCATCCAGTTCCGGCCCGATATCTACAACCGCGATCCGGCTCTGCAACAGGGTTTAGAAAAATGATGGCAGGGGTACTGGCGCCGGGAATCAGCCCCGGCTGGAGATAACGATCCCCAACACGATGAGGGTCAGGCCAACCACCTTGTACAGGGTGACCTGTTCGCTAAGCAGGATGGCGGAGGCCAGAAAGACCAGGACAAAGTTGAGGCCCATGAAGGGGTAGGCGTAGCTGAGCTCAAAGGCGGTCATCGCCGCCATCCAGCAAAGGGAGGCGAGAAAGGCCGCGACAAAGCCGCTCATGATGAAGGGGTCGAAAAAGAGCTTGAGAAGAAAGATCAGCTTGGGGGTCATTTCCTCGGGCAGACTGCCGTGAAACGGCACCCGCCACTTGATGATCAGCTGGCCGTAAACGGTGAAAAGGATCGTCCCGAAGATATATAGATGCGCCATCAGCCTCTCCCGCTCCAGGCCGCGATCTTTGCGCAGACCGTGTCGATCTCTTCCCCGGTAATGCCGTAATAGAGGGGCAGCCTGATGAGCCGTTCGCTCTGACTGGTGGTCTGGATATCCCGACCGGAAAAACGCCCGTATTTCAGACCGGCCGGGGCGCTGTGCAGCGGCACATAGTGAAACACCGCCCCGATCTCTTCCTGCCGGCATTGCGCCAGCAGCGCGGTGCGCTCCTTCAGATCCCTGACCTTGAGATAAAACATGTGCGCGTTGTGGAGGCAGGTTTCCGGGATCACCGGCAACTCGATTCCCCCGGCCGCGGCCAAGGGAGTAAGTTTGTCGCGGTAAGCGAGCCAGCTGGCGAGCCGGTCGGTGTTGATCGCCTCGGCCATCTCCAGCTGGCCCCAGAGATAGGCCGCTTGCAGCTCGGAGGGCAGGTAGCTGCTGCCGATGTCCACCCAGCTGTACTTGTCCACCATGCCGCGGAAGAACTGACTGCGGTTGGTTCCTTTTTCGCGGATGATCTCGGCCCGCTCTGTAAAGCGGCCATCGTTGATGATCAGCAACCCGCCCTCGCCGCCGCTGGTGTAGTTCTTGGTTTCATGGAAGCTGTACGCGCCGAGATGGCCGATGGTCCCCAGCGGCCTGCCCTTGTAGCGGCTCATCATCCCCTGGGCCGCGTCCTCGATGACAAAAAGGGAGTATTTCTCGGCCAGGCTCATGATCTCGTCCATCTCGCAGCCCACCCCGGCATAATGCACCGGCACGATGGCCTTGGTCTGCGGGGTGATCGCCGCTTCGATCCGGGTCTCGTCGATATTCATCGTGTCCGGGCGGATATCCACGAAAACGATCCGGGCTCCGCGCAGGGCAAAGGCGTTAGCGGTGCTGACAAAGGTAAAGCTGGGCATGATCACCTCATCGCCGGGCTCGATGCCGATGAGGATCGCGGCCATCTCCAGGGCATGGGTGCAGGAGGGGGTGAGCAGGGCCTTGCGGCAGACGAGCTGCTCTTCAAACCAGCGCTGGCAGCGCTTGCCGAACGCACCGTCCCCGGAGATCTGCGGGCTCTTCATCGCCGCCAGGACGTACTGCTCTTCGTTGCCGGTGTGCGGGGGCTTGTTGAAGTTAATCATCGTTGGGCGCCTTTCATAAATTTCGGGGCATTAGCGCCCTCGTTAAACAGCAAATCCACTATGCTCACCCCATGCGCAAAGGGCGGGAAGAGCTGGGGGTATTCGGGATAACCGCTGTAGTCCATCCACTCCACGCTTATCCCGGCTGAGGCGAAAAGGGCGGTGTCGAGATAGTCCCTGGCGGCGGGCCCGCTCAGGTAGCTGGTTGCGCCCAGCTCCCGGCACAGGGCCAGCAGCCGCTCGCTTTTCCCCGGCGCCAGGACAAATTCGCTGGAGCAGCGGATGGTGGTGGTAATCCCCAGCAACCCGTTGATGGCCAGGAGGAATTTGCGGTTGATCTCGCTGAGATAGACCTCGGTGGCGCCCAGGTACAGCTCCGCGAAAAAATCCTTGTACTCCTTGAAATGGGCGGCCTTGGCGTAGTTTTGCGAGATGGTCTTCCAGTGCTGCTTGTGCCAGAGGGGGTTGGCGATTCTGGTCTCCCGGATGGTCTGGGAAAGCGTCTCCTGGCGCACCGGGATGGTGAGCCAGGCCGGGCCATTCGGGGTCTTGATCAGGTTGCGGTTTCGCCAGTCGTTCTTGGTGTACTGCATGTCGTCGTAGAGCACGAACTCATCCACGCTGCCGATGAGGTCGAAATACCCCTTCCAGGGGATATAGTTGGACTGAAGAATGGCGATCTTTTTCATGGCTGTGATGCTTGCGGGAGGGGGCCGAGATTGACGGTTTCCTGGACGATGTAGAGCGGCCGCCTCTTGACCTCGTCGAAGATCTTGCCGATATAGAGGCCCAATATCCCCAGGATGCCGAAGAGCAGGCCGAACATGAAAAACATCGAGACCATCAGGCTGGTCCAGCCCTCGGCGATGTCGCCGTAGAAAAAATAGCTTAACACCAGCCACAAGGCGTAGAGCATGCTGCCCAGGGCGATGAAGAAACCGAACTGGATGAAGAGCCGCAGCGGCTTGTTGGAGTGGGCCACGATGGAGTCGATGGCCAGATTGACCAGCTTGCTGAAGTTGTAGGAGGATTTGCCGTACAAGCGGTCATCGTGCTCCACCGGGATCTGGGTTCTTTTGAAGCCGGCGATCTTGACGAAGAGCGGAAAGGAGCGGTTCTGCTCCCGGTAGCGGTTGACGGTTTCGATCACCTGCCGGGAAAAGATGCCGAAATTGGCGATGGTCTTGTCATGCTCGGTGTCGGTGAAATACTCCAAAACCCAGTAAAACATCCGGGAGGAGAGCTTTTTGAAAAAGCTGTCCTGCCGCTCCACCCGCTGGCCGAAAACAATGTCGTAGCCTTCCCTCGCCCTGGCATAGAGCTTGGCGATCTCCTCCGGCTTGTCCTGCAGGTCGCAGTCCATCACCACCACCCAGTCGCCGGTGGCATGGTCGAGCCCGGCGGTGATCGCGTAGTGCTGGCCGAAATTGCGGGAGAGGTTGATCCCCTTGATCCGGTTGTCCTGGCGGGCCAGTCCCTGGATCGTTTCCCAGGAGCCTTGGGGACAGGCGTCATTGACCAGAATGATCTCAAAATCATCACAGAGGGGCGCAAGGGTCGCCGCCAACCTGGCGCAGAGATCGGCCAGACACTCCCGACAGCCGTAAACCGGAGAAACCACGCTTATTTTTACTGGAGTGGACACGGTAACTTTCCTTTATCGTAAATATAAGGCAAAATGAATTCCCCCCTCCCTTGACGGGAGGGGGCCAGGGGGTGGGTGAAGTCGCAGCCTGCCGCTCTAACCATTCCCCCCCACCCTGACCCTCCCCCGCAAGGGGGGAGGGAAATGTTTTGCAGGGACTCGGAATTCAACCAATCAGTCACAGGTCTCGTTTCTCCCGGCCAGTCCGGGCAGCGGGTTTTCGGCAAAGACCAGCACCTGGTAATTGGCCAGGGTAAACTCCTCCACCGGTGGGGCGAGGGAGAAATTCCGCATCCCCTTGGCCCAGTCGGCAAGCCTTTCCTTGGGCACCAGCACAAAAACCCTGCCGGTGGTATAGCCCGGTTCGTGCCAGCTGTCGCTGGTCAGCCACAGACAGCGATCCACCCCGCGGCAGTCTATGTCAAGGGGGCGGATGCGCACCTTCCCCTTGCTGAACACCGTGTAAACATGCGATTCCCAGTAGGGAGCATAACCATTGCTCAGCCCGCGCTCCTGAAGAGTGTTGACCACCATCCTCCTCTCCCCGGCCTTGTCCCGCCAGTCAGGGGGCGAGATATTCCGCCAAGAGCCGAGGGCGGCGATCAGCATGGCCAGGAGCAGGACCGCCTTGACCGGCTTGGGGAAAAACCGCCAGAGCAGCACCGGGCAGAGCAGCAGCATCATCAGATAGGGAATGATATAGCGGATGTTGTTGCGGGCGGCGTAGGCGTTGTCATGCAGGCTGCTGATGGAGTAAATGAAAAAAATCAGGGCAAAACCGAGATAGGAAAGCAACAGAAAGAATCTCTGCCCCCGGTCCAAAAGATAAAGGTTTTTCCAGGCATAAAAGGCGGGCAGCACCAGGGCCAGGGGATAAAGCCCCAGCTTCAGCAGGGCGGTCACCCCGGCCAGGGAGGCCATCTCCACCTCTGCCCCCCATTCGGCGCCGATGAAATTCATCAGCCCCAGAAAGGAATGGGCCACATGCTCCGGTAGTTTCTGCATGGCAATAAGAATGGCATGGTTGGCGCCGGCGGCGTTGTGCAGCCCGGCAAAGACCAGCTTGTGGGAAAACGCCCCCAGCAGAATAACCCCGCAACCGGCGGCAGCCAGAGGCAACCGGGGCATAAGCAGCTCCCGCCAGGTACTCTGTTCGGCCTCCGCCGGAGCCTCCTGCTCCAGAAAGAAAAAGGCCGCCAGGGCCAGGGCGAAGGGCACCACATAGTAGACCAGAAAACGCACCGGGTTCTCCATGGTCACCAGATAAAGCAGGCCCAGGAAAACAGCGGTCAGCGCCGCTCCGGCAAACTTGCCGGCCGCCGGGGGGCCGGTTTTTTTAACGAGGAGAAAAAAGGCCAGGAGAAAAGCGAAATACCAGGTGTAGGCGGCCTCGCCGTAAACCTCGCGCAGATACAGGGGGGAAAAGCCAAGGCCGATGACCACGCAGCCCATGGCCGCCGCAGTTTTAGAAAGCCCCAGCGACCTCAACAGCCCGGCCAGCAGCAGCATGGTGGTCACGATCACCAGGGAGACGGAAACCGCGTGGGCGAAAAAGCCGTTTTCTCCGGCCATGACCCAGGGAATCAGGAGAAGATGCTTGTAAAACACCCAGAGATCATCGTTGACGTACCACCAGTCTTTGGGAAAAAGCGTGCCGGTGCGGACGATCTCTTCCGCCAGGATATTGGCAATGGCGGCGTCGGAATTGAAGAACGCCTGGTAAGAGCAGAAGATGTAAAATCCCAGTCCGCCGAGGGTTGCAGCGAGCAGCAACAGCGCGGCGGGAAAAGACCATTTCCGCATGGGGGTGGTTGGCAAGATAGTCACTGCGTTCTCTGGGTCCGTCGTCGGCAGGAGGGGAACAAGGGCACAAGCCCGTCGGGAGATTCCGGGGAAACAGCCACCGACCGTCACCTGCTTTGGCGGCGGCGCCGCGCCCCTTGAAAAAATAGCTGTCCCAGGCTGGATCGTGGCGAAATAATACAAAAAATTCTCCAGCGCTGTCAAGGGGAATCAACGAACGCCCGGAGGCCTGCCGCCCCGAGAGTTCGCCGGGGTGTGCCAGGCACGGGGCAAGCACCAGCCAAATCCGAATAATGGCGGTTTCCCCGCAAAAACGCCCAGATTCGTATCGTTATCGTGCAACGGCCATTGTCATTTTCCGCCATCTGCTGTATATAGAGCGGCTTACCCCCAAAGGGCATAAGTTTCGTTTGCGCAGACAAGCTGCTCAACTCAGCTATACCAGAGCCGACGCCCCTCATCCCCACGATGACCGCCGGAAAACGCACTCTGCATTCTTCATTGCAGCCAAGGAAAAATCATGATCACCGCAGTCAATATCGCCCTCTCCTACGGGAAGAGAATTATCTTCAAGGACGTCAACATCAAGTTCGCCCCCGGCAACTGCTACGGCCTCATCGGCGCCAACGGCTCCGGCAAATCCACTTTTTTGAAGATCCTGGCCGGGGAAAAGGAAGCGGACAAGGGCGAGATCGTGGTCGGCCCCAGGGAGCGGATCGCCATGCTCCGCCAGGACCATTTCGCCTTTGACGAGGAAACCGTCTTCAATACCGTGGTCATGGGGCACAAGCGACTCTACGAGCTGATGCACGAGCGCGAGGCGCTCTACGCCAAGCCGGAGCTTACCGAGGCCGACGGCATCCGGGCCGGGGACATTGAGGCGGAGTTTGCCGAGATGAACGGCTACGAGGTGGAATCCGAGGCCGCCGTCCTGCTCAAGGGGCTCGGCATCCCCGAGGAGTTCCGCGAGAAGAAGATGAAGGAGCTGGAAGGCGGCGACAAGGTACGGGTGCTGCTCGCCCAGGCCCTGTTCGGCAACCCGGACGTCCTGCTGCTGGACGAGCCTACCAACCATCTGGACCTCAAGTCCATCGCCTGGCTGGAGGATTTTCTCTTCCGCTTCCAGAACACGGTGATCATCGTCTCCCATGACCGCCATTTCTTAAACCAGGCCTGCACCCACATCGCCGACATCGACTTCGGCGAGATCCGGGTTTACGTGGGCAACTACGATTTCTGGTACCAGGCCAGCCAGCTTTTCGTCAAACAGAAGCAGGACGAAAACAAGAAGACCGCGGCCAAGGCCAAGGAGCTGACCGACTTCATCCAGCGCTTCTCCTCCAACGCCTCCAAGGCCAAGCAGGCCACCTCGCGCAAAAAGCTGCTCGACAAGCTGACCATCGAGGACATGCCCGCCTCCTCCCGCAAATACCCTTTCGTGGTCTTCAAACCCGAACGGCCTTGCGGTGACATCATCCTGGAGGTTACCGGGCTGGGCAAGGAACTCGACGGGACCACGGTCCTGAACGACTTCAATCTCACGGTCCACAAGGGCGACAAAATCGCCTTCATCGGCGCCAACTCCGTGCCCAAGACCACCCTTTTTGAAATCCTCACCGAGGGAATGGTCCCGGATCGCGGCAGCTTCCGCTGGGGGATCACCATGTCCACCTCATACTTTCCCAAGGAAAACAGCGGTTTTTTCGACAAGGAGATGACTCTGGTGGAGTGGCTGAGCCAGTTCACCCCCCCCAGCGAGGGGGAAAACTTTGCCCGCGGCTTTTTGGGCAAGATGCTGTTCTCCGGCGAAGAAGCCCTGAAAAAAACCAGCGTACTCTCAGGGGGCGAGCGGGTGCGCTGCATGCTCTCCCGGATGATGCTCACCGGGGCCAACGCCCTGATCCTGGACGAGCCCACCAACCATCTGGACCTGGAATCGATCACCGCCCTGAATAACGGGCTGATCGCCTTTCCGGAGGTGATCCTCTTCGCCTCCCACGACCACCAGATGGTGGCCTCCACCGCCAACCGGATCATCGAGATCCTCCCCAACGGGATTATTGATAAGAGATTGCCTTTTGACGAATATCTGGAGAGTGCGGAGGTGATGGAACTGCGGGAATCGCTGAGCAATGGCGAGGTGGCGTTGAGTCTGTAGTTGTAGTAGCAGTTAAAATCCCATTGGCCCGCCGCCGAGCACCGGAGAGGCTGCCGAAAAGGGGATTTGCACTGTTTGAGGCGCAGCCGAGTTTGCAAAGTCCCGGCAGCATCGAGGAGTACCCCATGCGGGGCATAAACTCCGGGACTCCCGCCAACGGCGGGACAAGGGACACAGGGTGCCCTTTCTTTGGTTCGTTTCTTTGGGCAAACAAAGAAATGAACAGAAGAGAATGCGAGGGAGAAACGCTATTTCCCAGCGCCCTCAACAGCCTCCCGAGCCAGTTGGCTGATTCTCTCCCAATCCCCCTGCGCCACCGCCTCAGGCGGCGCCACCCAGGAACCTCCCACGCAAGCCACATTCCCCAAGGCCAGATAGTCGCGGTAATTCTCCAGGCTAATCCCCCCGGTCGGACAGAAAGTCACCTTGGGAAACGGCCCGGCAATGGCCTTGAGCATGGGGACGCCGCCCGCCGCCTCGGCGGGAAAAAACTTGAAATGGTCATAGCCCCGCTGCAACCCGGTCATCAATTCGGAAACCGTGGCAATGCCGGGGATCAGGGCAATATCCCCCTGGTTGGCCGCGTCCAGCAACTCCGGGGTAAGCCCCGGGCTGATGGCAAAAACCGCCCCGGCCTCGCTCACCGCCGCAAGATCCTCAGCCGTGGTCACCGTCCCGGCCCCCACCACCGCCTCCGGCACCGCCTGGGCGATCTCCCGAATAGCCGCAACCGCGACCGGGGTCCGCAGGGTAATCTCCAGCACCCTTATCCCGCCCGCCACCAGCGCGCGAGCCAAGGGTACGGCGTGGGCGAGGTCCTTGATCACCATAACCGGCACCACCACCCCCTGGGCAAAAACCTCGACAGGGGCCATCTTCCATTTTCTGGTTTGTGTCATCTTTGATTTCCTCGCAACATGTCTTCTTGCCTCAAGCCATCGGCAGCAGGAAAATTAGGCGTGAGCGGCTTTGCTCAGCGTTTCGGCGGCCCATTGGTTCAAGCTTTTCCCGGCTGCTTCCGCGGAGGCGGCAACAGCCGCGTGGATTTCGGCGCTGACGCGAATAAGGAGCTTGCCGGAATACGGTTTGTTTGGCTTCTGCCCAAGCGCTTCACAGGCGGACAGGTAGCCGTCAACCGCTTCCCGGAAAGAGTTTTCCAATTCGCTGACCGTCTCTCCGTGGAAGCCGACAATATCTCGAATCCCGATGATATGGCCGACAAAAATGTGGTCTTCGGCGTCAAACTCAACACGAGCGGCGTAGCCTTTGTATGTCATTCCGTTCATGGTTTCACCTTCAATTCCGAGAGAAAGTTACGGGCATCCTTTACCCGATACCGGAGCGCGGCCTTGTCCGGGCGTGGACGATTCTCTCGCAACGACGAAATCAGCGGCGGCTGTAAGACGTCCGCTGGATTGCCCTTGTTGGGCTCTATTTTTCTGTGAGTGCAAGCTCTGCCCCAAGGCTGGCAAACGCAGCTGCAAAACCGCGACGAAGCCGAGTTTGCACTCGCGGAGATTCTATAACAGCCTTGCGAAATGCATGTGCGAGAAAACCATAGACTACGAAAATGATGAACGTCATGGCCATGAAAGTAGCGCTCAGCAGGAGAAGCTGGAAAAGCGGTTCAGCCGTACCTGGCCGAATAAATTGCGGTAGAAATGCCAAAAAGAAGATGGTCAGTTTTGGATTGAGAATATTGAGCAGGAACGCCTTTACGACCAAGCCAGTGGCTGTGCTTGTGGAAGGATTTCCATCAATGGTGAAAGCTGAATTGTCATGCCAAGTGGCGTAGGCGACGTAGAATAAGTAGGCAACGCCCGCGTACTTTAATGTCTGGAAAGCGAGCGCGCTTGTGTGCATGATAGCAGCCAGACCCAGAACAGTAGCCATGAGGTGAGGGAGTATCCCTGCCGTGCATCCGAGCGCAGCGAACACGCTCGCCTTTCGACCTTGGGCAAGACCAGTGGAAACTGTGAAGATGACTCCAGTGCCAGGAACAATTACTACGATGAGCGAAGTTATTAGGAACTCAATGCTGATCATTTATTAAATCTCCTCTGCAATGTGATTATGAAGCCAAACGTAGAGAGGCTAAGGCAATAAGCTCCAAAATCATTCGTATTTGTAGAGCCATAATCTCAATCTGAGTGGCCGGATAAACAAGAGTTATTTTTTGACTTAAGAGTGAATGCACTACATTAGTTCTGCGTTTTATTTCCTCCATTATCGAAACGTAGGCATCAATATCTGGGGTATGTGTCATTGTGCTTCCCAACCAGTAAGTATACGGTTTTCCCGATAACTCCGGGGACGAAAAAATATTGTCACAGATTTCCGTTCAGGTACGCTGATTTCTAACGTGATAACCCTACAAAATTCGTGTTATCGAGTTTTCCCGATAACTCCAAGAGCAAAAGCGGGACGCCCATGATTTATGCCTTTCCTGCTCAGCAATATATTCCAGGATATCCTTCAGCCATTGTTCGGCTTCCCTGGTCCATCTCAACTCTGCCATGTGCGAATCCGGCGCGACATCTCTTCATCTGAAATAACCCTTCCAGATCGAGCGTCATTCATGCCCCGTTCCACCATTCTTTCGAATGCCAATTCTCGCACAATTTCTTCGTACGTAGCATCTTCCGGCTGAGCCAAAACTACTTCTACAATTTTCTCTCTCGCTGGCTGCATAAAAAAATCTTCTCCACTTTCTGTCTGGGTAAATTCACGCTGCGGCGACCCTTTTTCCCGGCTGAATGGTCATTTTCAGCCCATGCCGTGCAGGATGGCCAGGAGATTAGACAAGGCAGGGTTGCCCCGCCCGGTATAGGCTTTCCCGCGGCACCTTGGCTTTTTCCGCGACCAGGGCCATCCCTCCCTGGGCTTGGGCTATCCGCCGCAAAGCCAGCAGCATGGCGTCTTTGTAGCCCTCTTCGCTGGAGGCCGTAAGGTATTCGGCGGCATTGTCAGGGTCTTTCAACCTTTCACTCAAGTCTTTTTCGTCATGGGTCATTAAGGAAAAACCTACGTGCCAAGCAATGATTCATAGGGGACATTCAGTTGCGCGTGCAGATTGCGGATCATCGCGATGGATAGTTTTCGTTTATGGTTAAGCACCTCGGAAACCTTTGAGCGTGAGCCGATAATCGGGGTTAAATCCTTGGCATTAAGACCAAGTTGCTCCATCCGGAACCGGATTGCCTCAACAGGATCACAAGTCGGGATCGGGAAGTGCCTGGCTTCATAATTTTCCACAAGCGTTGTCAGAATATCGAGTTCATCGCCTTCGGGCGTGTTGAGCTTTGCGTCCATCAACATCCCGATGCGTGTTAACGCTGCTTCGTGATCGGCTTCTGTGCGAATTGGAAAAATATTCATCAATATATCTCTTCGGCTTTGATTTTGTCGTACTCAGCATGGGTGCCGATAAAACGTAGATAAACCGTGGCATAGGGGTAATTGATCTTGACGATCAACCGGTATTTATTGCCGCCCAGATTGAAGACTACACGGTTATCTGCCAAAAAACTCGCTGTCTTATAATGGGTTTTTATATTCTGCGGGGTGGCCCACTGCGCTTTGATCGCTTCGGCATACCATGCTGTCAACGGGCTGGTGGAATCTGGATGCCTCTCCCAAAACTCCAGTAGCATCCGTTTGCTGATTACTCTCATAACTTTAGCGTAGCATGTTTTCCCGAAATGGGAAATAAGTTTGTGCGGAAAAAAGTGAAGCCAACTTTACGCTGCGGCAACCCTTTTTCCCGACTGGATGGTCATTTTCAGCCATTCACTCAAATCTTTTTCGTAATGCGTCATTTCCCTCATGAAGTTCTCCCTGTGGCTGGCCCAGTATGACTTTGCCGTCTCAATCTCCTTGCCTGGATTGCCTTGTCTCCACCAAAGAGCAGCAGGACAACGGTCTTGCCGTTGATTGAAGTTGCGAACCCGCGCCTTTTCATGGTTATTATAAACCATCACGATTCGGGGTATTGGAGGAAAAGCCATGGTCATTCTTCGCCCAAAAACCTGCGAAGGTCTTTGCTCCGATGATGCCGCAGCCAACGCCGAGGTCATTTTACATGCCGAACCGGATTGAGCAAAAAATTCGCCGGGCCTGGGCTATCCTCTCCCTTGCCGGGGAAAAATTTCTCCAGATCGAAGGGCTGCTGTGGGCGGGCTCCTTCGCCTTCAACGCCTTCTTCTCGTTGTTTCCCGTGATTATTCTGACCGTGACGATCGCCTCGTTCTTTGTTGAGCGGACCTGGGCGACAACGGAGATTATCGGCTACGTGGAAGAATACATCCCCATCAGCAGGGCCATGCAGCGCAGCATTTTTGACACCATTTCCGGGGTGATCACCGCGCGCGGCAAGGCGAGCCTGGCCGCCTTTCTCCTTCTGGTCTGGGTGGCCATCCAATGCTTCACCACCCTGGTCTGCGTGACCAACCGGGCTTGGGGCGCCACCCCGTACAGCTGGTGGCGGCTGCCGGTGAAAAGCATGGCGATCTTCGCCGTAATGGCGGTGGTCTCCCTTCTTGGCATTGGGATTACGGTGTTGGCGACCACGGCTAAGGATTGGCTTTCTCCCGTGCATGAGTTCCAATCCTGGGTCTATGCTCTGGGGGGATTTTTCATCCCGCTGCTGGCGGTATTTTTCAGTCTGATTCTGCTGTACAGGTTTGCCCCGCGCCGGATCACAAGCTTTGCCGAAGTATGGATCGGAGCCTTGTGCGCCACGGTTCTTTTTCGGGTCTCCGCAAGCATTTTTTTTATTTACCTGAAGAATTTCGCGACGTTAAATGTGGTCTATGGGGCCTTCGGCGGGATCATGGCCTTGCTGCTGTGGATCTACCTGTTCGGTTGTATTTTCATCTTCGGCGTCTGTCTATGTGTTGCTCAGGCAGAAACGCCCGGCAAAGATTCTTTGACGGAGCACTAAGGAAAAACCTCCACCCCCTACCTATCCACCGGGAAGTTCACCTTACATTTCTCCTTCACATAGGTAAACAGCGAGCTCGCTCCTTCCTCGGCCCCCAGCATATCGCTGCGCAGGGCCGCGAATATCTGCCGGCCCACCCCGTACCGTTGTTCACCAAGTTCTGCCTCGGCATACTCCCGCCTGGCAAGTTCGGCCGTATCCACCAGCAACTCAAGAATCCCGGCCTCCACATCGACCCGGATCAAATCCCCGTCTTGCACCTTGGCCAGCAACCCGCCGCACAGCGCCTCCGGGGTGACATGGATAGCGGCCGGCACCTTGCCGGAAGCGCCGGAAAGCCGGCCATCGGTGACCATGGCCACCCGGTAGCCCCGGCTCATTACCACGGCCAGCGGGGTGATCAGCTTGTGCAGCTCGGGCATGCCGGTGGCCTGCGGGCCCTGAAAACGGATAACCGCCACGACATCCCGGTCCAGCCTGCCTGCCCGAAAAGCCTCTTCCAGGCCGGCCTGGGTGTGAAAAACCTGGGCCGGGGCCTCGACTCTGGTAGCCGCCCCCTCTGCCAGAGCCGAAACCTTGATCACCGCCCGGCCAAGATTGCCGGACAGTACCTTGAGCCCGCCGCTGGGGGAAAAGGGCTGGGCCACCGAGGCAATGACCTCTTTCTCCCGCGATTCCCTGGGCTCCTCGGACCAGCAGATCTTGCCCGCCACCAAAGTTGGCGTCCGGGTGTAGCGTTCAAGCCCCGGCCCAGCCACGGTCAGCACGTCGTTGTGCAGGAAGCCGCCCTCCAGCAGCTCACGGATCAGCACGGCCATGCCGCCCGCACCCTGAAAGCTGTTGATGTCACCGGGCCCGTTGGGGTAGATCCGGACCAGCAGGGGCACCGCATCGGAAAGCTCGGAGAAATCGTCCCAGTTGACCCTGATCCCCGCAGCCCTGGCAATGGCCACCAGGTGCATGGTCTGGTTGGTGGAGCCGCCGGTGGCCACCAGCCCGACGATGCCGTTGACCACGGCCCGTTCGCTGATTACCCGGCCAAGTGGCGTATAGTTTTCCCCCAGATGGGTCAGCTCGCACACCCTTGCCGCAGCAGCATTGGTCAACGCCTCACGCAGGGGATCGCCCGGATTGACAAAAGAGGCGCCGGGCAGGTGCAACCCCATGATCTCGGCGATCAGCTGGTTGCTGTTGGCCGTGCCGTAAAAGGTGCAGGTGCCGGTCTCGTGGTAGGAGGCGCACTCCACCGCCAGCATCTCCTCCTTGCTGAGCTTGCCCTGGGCGAATTGCTCCCTGGCTTGGGCCTTTTCCCGGTTGGCAAGGCCCGAGCGCATCGGCCCGCCCGGCACCAGGAGCATGGGCAGATGGCCGAACTGCAAGGCCCCCATCAGGAGACCCGGCATGATCTTGTCGCAAATTCCCAGGAGCAGACCGCCGTCAAAGACGTTGTGGGCCAGGCCGATCACCGTGGACATGGCGATGACGTCCCGGCTGAGCAGGCTGATATCCATGCCCGCCTCCCCCTGAATGACGCCGTCGCACATGGCGGGCACCCCGGCGGCCACCTGGGCCGTGCCGCCCGCCGCGGCCACCGCTTTCTTGAGCATGGCTGGATAGTGCTCGTAGGTGTGGTGGGCCGAAAGCATGTCGTTGTACGAGGTGATGATCCCGATATTGGGCGCCTGGCCGCCGCGCAGGGCCTGGCATTCATCGCCCTGACAGACCGCCAGATCATGGGCCAGATTGCTACAGGGCAGCCGATGGCGGAACACCCCTGCCACCCTGGCCGCCTCCATGTTGCGCAGATAATCTTGCCGATGGGCCAGGCTGCGGTTGATGATCCGGTCCGTAATTTTCTCGACGATGCTGTTCATGGCTGCTCCTTGTTCATGGCGCCCAGAAAACCGTAACCGGCGCGGCCGTCTGGCGCAGCACCGCCCGGATGGGCATTTCCGTAACCGGCCCGTCGGCCAGCGCCTTTTCGTACACCGCCCGCTTGCCTGGTCCGGCAAGGTGCAGGATGATCCGGCGGCTTTGCAGCAGGGCGGGCAGGGTGAGGGTCATCCGCTCATGGGGCGCCGCCGGGGGGGTAATCGCCAGGCACAGCCGGCGGGAATCCATAGCCAACGCCTCGCCGAGCCGCGTTGCCTGCGGAAACAGCGAGGCAGTATGGCCGTCATTGCCCATGCCAAGAATCAACACCTCAAAAGGCCTCGGCAGCAAAGCAAGACGATCCCCGCATTCCTTCTCCCCTTGCCTGGCCGTGGCCGCCCCGGTCTTGAGACCCACGAAGCCGGCCGAGGCCGCCCGGTTTTGCAAAAGATACCGCCGGACCAGCTGTTCGTTGCTGTCCGGGTCGGCCGGGTCTACCCAGCGTTCATCCGCCAGGGTAATTGCCACCTGTTGCCAGGCAAGCGCCTGCGCCGAAAGAGCCGCAAAAAACGGCACCGGCGTTACGCCGCCGGACACCACCAGACTGGCCCTGCCCCGCGCCTTGATTCCGTTTCGCAACAACTCGGCAACCTGTCCGGCCAGCGCCGTCACCAGGGCGGGAGAATCCTGGAACTCCTTGAATTCAGGCATAATTCACTCCCTTACTCAATCGTCACCCTTCACCATGAAAGGAAAAAAAAGGCTCAATCTCGAAGAATAAACGTTCAGCAGTGCTGCAGATGCGTACCCCTGCGGGGCATAAACTTCGAGGCCGGCGAAGTGTGCTGTGCGCACACGAGCCGGCCGATGACAAAGCAGCTGCGGTGCTGCTGGGCGTTTATTCGTCCCAGGCCCGGCCATCGCGTGCCATGAGGGCCACCGAGGCCACCGGCCCCCAGGTCCCGGCCGGATAGGGCATGGGCGCATCGTTGCTGGTGCGCCAGGCGTCCTGAATGGAATCGACCCAGGTCCAGGCCTGCTCCACCTCATCCCGCCGGATAAAAAGGGACTGGCTCCCCTCCAGGGCCGCCAGCAGCAACCGCTCATAGGCATCGGCAACATGCACTGACTCGAACGCCTCGGAGAAACTCAAATCCAGGGTAGTCCGCTGCAGCTTGACCCCCGAACCGATGCCCGGCACCTTGTTCAGCATCTCGATTTCCACCCCCTCGTCGGGCTGGAGGCGGATGATCAGCTTGTTGGAAGGCAGGTTCTTGTAGCTTTCCCGGAAGATGTTGTGGGGCAGCCTTTTAAAATAGATCACCACCTCGGAGAGCTTTTTGCTCATGCGCTTGCCGGTGCGGAGATAAAAAGGCACCCCGGCCCAGCGCCAGTTATCGATATCCACCCGCAGGGCGACAAAGGTTTCCGTGAAACTTCGAGGGTTACCCGCCTCTTCCTCGTGATAGCCCGGCACCGGCGCGCCCTTGAGAAATCCGCCGCTGTACTGGCCCCGCACCGTTTTTTCCTCGACATTGTCCCGGGTGATGGGCCGCAACGCCTTGAGGACTTTAAGCTTTTCATTGCGGATGCTCTCGCTGCCCAAAGTGACCGGCGGCTCCATGGCTACCAGGGAGAGGATCTGCAAAAGGTGATTCTGCACCATGTCGCGAAGCTGGCCGGACTTGTCGAAATATCCCCAGCGGCCCTCGATCCCCACCTCTTCGGCCACGGTGATCTGCACATGGTCGATGGTGGTGTTGTCCCAGTTGGTGGTGAAAATGGAGTTGGCAAAGCGCAGGGCCACCAGGTTGAGTACCGTTTCCTTGCCCAGGTAATGATCGATGCGGTAAACTTGTCCTTCCTTGAAGAATTCCGCCACCGCATCGTTAATGACCTTTGAGGAGGCCAGATCGGTACCCAGGGGCTTTTCAAGAACCACCCTGGTCTGCTCCGTGATGAGCCCGGCCTGGGCCAACCCCCGACAGATATCGCCATAAATGGTGGGTGGCACCGCGCAGTAGTTGACCATGACCCGTTCCGGATCGATAATCTTGCAGAGCTTGCTATATTGAGCATGATTGGCAAGATCGAGCTGCACATAGCGCAGCCGCCCGGCAAACCGCTCCCAGACCGCGCCGTCCACCGCCTCCTTCATGAAAGAGGCAAGGCTTTCCCTGGCCAGAGCGAGATATTCCTCGTCGCTTATCTCCCGGCGCGCCACCCCGACAATCCTCAGCCCCGGTTCAAGCAGTCCAGCCTTGTCCAGCTGGTAGAGCGAAGGTAGCAGCTTGCGGGTGGCCAGATCGCCATGGGCGCCAAACAAGACAAAATCACATGGTTGCATTTTTTCTCCCTGATGTACTCCACTTTTTCAAAGGAATAAGCAAAAGCTCACCACCTCCACCTCTTTCATGAGCCTACGGCTGTTTCAAAAATGAAGTCAAGGGAAATATGGGGTATGCCCGAACAACCCGGCGTGGGTCCATGGCGCAAAAGCTAAGACGGCCAACAAAGCGGCCAAAGAAAAATTCTTCCAAACCAGCGCTGCTTCCCGTATATAGACTCCATGCACACCATCGACCCTCGCCCTGGCTTTGCCCAGCGGATGACCAAGGAAGAAATCAATGCCTGCCCCGTGCGGAGATGGGAGGGGATGGTCCATGTGGTCCGCACCCCGGCGGAGTTAAGCGTGGCTGTCCGCGCCCTGGCGGAGGAGACCATCCTCGGCTTTGACACGGAAACCCGGCCCGCCTACCACAAAGGGGAAAGTTACCTGCCCTCGCTCCTGCAGCTGGCCGGGGAAAACGAGGTCTTTCTCTTTCAGTTGAAACATCTCGGCCTGCCCGAGCCCCTGCGGAAAATCCTGGCCAACCCCAAGGTGGTCAAGGCCGGGGTAGCCCTGGCCTATGATCTGCAGGAGCTGCATAAGCTGGCCCCATTCAGGCCGGCGGGCTTTGTGGATCTTGGCAACCTTGCCAAGGCGGCCGAGATAAAAAACCACGGCCTGCGAGGGCTGGCCGCAGTGCTGCTGGGTTTTCGCATCGCCAAGGGGGCGCAAACTTCCAACTGGGCCAGGGAGGTGCTGGACCCCGCCCAGATCCGCTATGCCGCTACCGACGCCTGGGTGGGGAGGGAGTTGTATCTGCAATTAGGAACAGACAGGAAATCCTAGCCGGTGACTACCTCAACCCCTTCAAGCTTCCAATTGAGGGTGCCGACCGGGCGGGCCCAAGTCCACTTCTCGGCGAATTTCACCGGCTCCGTCATGCTGCCGCTCACGACTTCGTTGCTCAGCTCATCAATTGTGTAGTCGAGCAGGTTCGCAGTAATGAGCAGGGTCACGAAATCCTCATTGGCGTCAGTGCCGGCGTCAACCAGTTCGACCTTCCGGACCGCAATGCTCTCCAGCTTGTTGATCTGCCCCTTCTGCCGCAATTCGACAAAATGTCCCTCATATTCCCTGGCCAACTGTTCCCCCAGCAGATGCCGGTAGGTCTTGAGATCGCGGCGTATCCAGCCGGCCTGCACCTTAAAGAAGACATCCTGGGCCACTTCTTTGAAGTGTTCCGGGTCAAAAGACGGATCGCTGCGCCGGATTTGCTCAAGACCTTCGGCCACCGTTCCAGCGCCCATTGAGGAAGAGGGCTGCGGATCGGACATATCCCCGGCAACTCTCGCCTGGTTACCGGTAAAATATCCTTCCGATCCGGACGCGGGCTGGTAATAATGCGCTGAAGCAGGAGCCGGACGTTTTTTGAAAAAGCGGCTGTAGATGAAATAACCCGCCCCGGCAAATAAGAGAATCTGCAACAGCCCGATCCCACTGCCGCCGATCCCAGCACCCGCACCGGCATTGGCCAGGCTGCCAAACAGCATGCCCCCGACCACCCCGCCCAACACGCCGCCGGCAAGACCGCGCATGAATCCGCCCCCGCTGTTATTATTATTTTGATTTGTTGCATACCTGTTCGGCGCCGGGGCCTGGGTCGGCGGCTTTGCCAAACGGGGGCTGCTGAAGGAACGTCCGCCGGACCGAGAGCGGGCCTCGGCATCATCGACGGTCAGCCCCATGCCGATCAAAGAAAAGAAGAAGAAAGAAAGAAAAACCGCGATAAACTTCCGACAATGCATTGACATAAACAAAGATCCTCTGAGGGGAAAGAGCATTAAGCCACGCGGTGTGCCGACGGTCAGCAGGTGCAACTAGAAATCAAAGAGCTCCCCCAGCAGGCTCTTGTGCTTATGTTTTTTGTGGTATCCATGGCCATGCTGGTCGTAGCCGCCCTGATGCTGTGGCATAGCCTGGGGCTGTTGCATGGCCGGGGCCGCGGTGCGCTCGATGATCTTGTCCAACTCCCCCCGATCCAGCCAGATGCCACGGCACTGCGGGCAATAATCGATCTCCACCCCCTGCCGATCCGTCATCATCAGGTCTATCTGTGTACATACCGGGCATTTCATTGCTTCTCTCCTTGGTTATTTTTCTTCGTTTTTTTCTGTATCCGAATCCTTGCTCGACCCGGCATCTTCCTTTTTATTTTGATCCCCGCCGCCGTTGACCGCCTTGCCGATCTCGGAAACCACGTCCTGCTTCGCTTTTCCACCGCCTCGGTGGCCAGATCCTTAACCTGATCGCAACCGCTGAGCCCCATGGCAGAGAGAAGCAGCAGCGCACTGATTGTTCGGACACGCTTCACTGTAGAACTCCTTTTGTGTTGTTGCGTAATGATCCATCAGACACGGACCGTGTTCTTTTTGTTCCACCAACTCTTTTCGATCTCGACCAGCACAAAAACCACCACCCCAGCCAGGGTAGCCCGTCCCCAGACGGTCAGGTCAACCGGCGCGCTCTGAAAGAGCCGGTTCATCACCGGCAGATAGGTGTAGGCAACCTGGAGCAGGAACATGGCGACCACGCCGCCGAGCACCCAGAGGTTTGAGAAAAAGCCGAGCTGAAAAACGGATTTTTCCAGGGAGCGGCAGTTGAACAGGTAGAACAGCTCGACCATGACAAAGGCATTGACCGCTGCGGTGCGCGCCTCGGCCAGGGTGGCGCCATCGGAGAGCTCCCAGGCAAAGAGCCAGAACGCGGCCCCCAGCATCAGGAAACTCACCAAGGTAATCCGGAAGATCACGCTGTGACTCAGAATCGGCGCATTGGGCTGCCTGGGGGGCCGGAGCATGATGCCCGCCTCCTTGGGTTCAAAGGCGAGGGCCAGGCCGAGAATACCGGCGGTGGTCATGTTGATCCAGAGGATCTGCACCGGCAGGATGGGCAGGGTGACCCCTAGAAAAACAGCGGTCATGATGACCAGCCCTTCGCCAAGGTTGGTGGGCAGGGCCCAGGCAATGAACTTGACCAGGTTGTCGAACACCCCTCGCCCCTCTTCCACAGCCGCCTCGATGGAGCTGAAGTTGTCATCGGTGAGGACCATGTCCGCCGCCTCCTTGGCCACCTCGGTGCCGGTGATGCCCATGGCCACGCCGATATCCGCCCGCTTCAAGGCCGGGGCGTCGTTGACCCCGTCGCCGGTCATGGCCACCACCTGGCCCCTGGCCTGAAGTGCTTCCACCAGCCGGAGCTTCTGCTCCGGGGTCGCCCTGGCAAAGACCACGGTATCTTCGGCCCGGTCGATGAATTCACTGTCTGACAATTTTTCCAGCTCCGCACCGGTAAGGACCGGCACCCCATCCCCCTTTGGCGAACCCAGGTTGTAGAGCCCGACCTGCCCGGCAATGGCCGCGGCGGTAAGGGGATGATCGCCGGTGATCATCTTGACCCTGATTCCGGCGGCCTGGCAGATCTTCACCGCCGCAACCGCTTCCGGCCGAGGCGGGTCAATCATCCCCTGCAACCCGAGAAAAACCAAGCCGCCGGTCAGATCTCCATGCTGGATCTCCGAGGTTGCCGGGGCCATTTCCTTGCTTGCCATGGCCAACACCCGCAGCCCCTTGGCAGCCATAGCCTCCACTGCCCCCTGGATCTCGTCACCACGCAGGGGAACCGGATTGCCCAGCCCGTCCAGCTGACTGGCGCATCTGGAGATAAGAGCCTCCACCCCGCCTTTTACATAGACCAACCTGGGTACGTCGGAGCCGACCTCGTGCAGGGTGGCCATGTACTGATGTTCCGACTCAAAGGGCACCGTATCCAAGCGTGGGCTGGCGGCCACGGTTTCCGGGCCGAAGCCGCCTTTGCGGGCCGAGGTCAGCAACGCCCCCTCGGTGGGATCGCCATGCACCTGCCAGACTCCCTCAGCTTCTTCCACCAGCTGGCTGTCGTTGCAGAGAAGCCCGGCCCGCAGGCATTCCAGCAAGGCCGGCGAGGTGCCGGCAGAAGCCGCTTCCGGGCCGGCAATCCTGCCCTGCCTTGGGTTATAACCGGCCCCGTCCACCGTGTACGCCAGGCCACCGGCCACGATCTCCTGCACGGTCATCTGATTTTCCGTAAGGGTGCCGGTTTTATCAGTACAGATCACCGTGGTGGAGCCAAGGGTTTCCACTGCGGGCAGCTTGCGGATGATGGCGCGCTTTTGGGCCATGCGCGAGACACCGATGGCCAGGGTGATGGTGACTGCCGCAGGCAATCCTTCGGGTATGGCGCCCACGGCCAGGGCAACCGCCGCCATGAACATATCGACAAAGGTCTGGCCCCGGAGAAGCCCAACCACAATAGTCAAGCCGGCCAGACCCAGGATGACGTAGAGCAAAACGTTGCTGAACTCGCTGATCTTGCGGGTGAGCGGGGTGGCCAGCGCCTCGGCCGCCGAAATCAGCTGCGAGATGCGGCCCACCTCGGTTGCATCGCCGGTAGCCACCACAATGCCGCCCCCCTGCCCGTAGGTGACCAAGGTAGAGGCATAGGCCATGTTCCGCCGGTCGGCCAGAACGGTGTCCCGGCCATGCAGCCCATGGTCCTTGGCCACTGGTGCCGACTCGCCGGTGAGAGCTGCTTCGGCGATCTGTAGGTCGCGCACCTGAAAAAGCCGCAGGTCGGCGGGAACCTTGTCGCCGCTTTGCAGGAAAACGATGTCGCCCGGCACCAATTCCGTGGCCGGGATTCGCCGCTTCTCCCCCTGCCGCAAGACCGTGGCCTCGGTGGTCATGGTCCGGGCCAGGGCGGCCAGGGCGTTTACCGCCTTGGCCTCCTGCAGGTAGCCGACGATGGCGTTGACCAGCACCACCCCGAAAATAACCCCGGAATCCACCCACTCCTGCAAGAAGGCGGTGATAAAACCCGAAACAATAAGGATATAGATCAGGGGCTGATGGAACTGGAGCAGAAACCGGAGCAGCGGCCCCTGCCCTTTCTGGGCGGTGATGGTATTGGGACCGAACTCCGCCAGACGGTGCTCCACCGCAAATCGATCAAGCCCCTGCTCCCGGTCCGCTTCCAGCAGCTCCGCCACCTCGGCGATCGGCAGGTGGTGCCAGTGGCGGGCGATCAAATTCACATCTTCCATGGCTTTCTCCTCTGTATTGCCGCGGCTCAGCTGATGCGCCGACCGATCTGCTTCACTTTCCTGCCCAAAACGATACCGCAGGAAAACAGTTTGAACAATTAGAAAATACGCTTAAAATAGTTCGAAATAAACGAAATGGAGGCTGGACATGGAATGGCTCAACTACCACCATCTTTTCTACTTCTGGACGGTGATGCGCGAAGGCAGCCTGACTGCGGCCAGTGTCCGCCTCAGCCTGGCCCCGTCCACGGTGAGCGCCCAATTGGGGAGGCTGGAAGAATCCCTGGGCGGCAAGCTCTTTCAGCGGGCGGGCCGCACCCTGGAACCCACCGACCTCGGGCGGATGGTCTTCCGCTATGCCGACGAGATCTTCTCGCTGGGCCGGGAGATGATGGATACCATCCGGGGCAGGCCGGTGGCAGGCCCCTTGTCCCTCAAGGCCGGGGTGGTGGACGTGCTGCCGAAACTCATTGTCCGCCGGTTGCTGGAGCCGGCTCTGCAGCTGCCGGAGCGGATAAAGCTGGTCTGTCTTGAAGACAAGGAGGATGCCCTGCTCGCCGAACTGGCCATGCACAGCCTGGATGTGGTACTAAGCGACGCGCCCCTGCGGGCGGGGTTGAGCGTCAAGGCCTACAGCCATCTGCTCGGCGAGTGCGGCATCACCTTTTTTGCGGTCGAACAGCTGGCCTGCGCGCTGCGGGAAAAATTTCCCCACTCGCTCCACGAGGCGCCCATGCTCCTGCCCATGGAGATGACCGCGCTCAGGGGCGGACTGGAACGGTGGTTTACCGACCTCTCCATCCGCCCGGCCATTGCCGGGGAATTTGACGACAGCGCCCTGCTCAATGTCTTCGGCCAGGAAGGCGATGGGGTCTTTGCGGCGCCCACGGTTATCGAAACCGAAGTGCTGCGCCAGCACAAGGTACAGGTCGTCGGCCGAACCCAGGCGGTGAAGGAACGCTACTACGCCATCTCGGTGGAACGGATCATCAAGCATCCGGCCGTGGCCGCCATTTTGGCGGCGGCCCGCCACAATCTCTTCATGATCAAATAAGCAGCTCCCCGAACTGGGCCAGACTTTTGCTGCGCTTGAGCTGCCGGGCCAGGGGCGCCACCTCGGGGTCGTGGACATGGCAGAGCACTTCCTTCATCTTGCAGAGGATCTGGTGCTCGCCGCAGAAAAGGGCCTGGTAGCGGGGCAGCAGCTCTTGCAGATAGTCACGCAGTTCGGCAACCTTGCCGGCCGGGGAGGAATCCGCCGGATACCTGCCCCGCAAGCGGGCAAAGAGCAGGGGGTCGGCGATGGCCCCGCGGCCCAGCATCAGCCCGGCTGCCCCGGTCTCGGCCAGAACCCGCTGGCCAATGGCCGCGCTGAAGATATCTCCGTTGGCAATGACCGGCAAGGCGGTCTTCCGCACCACCTCAGCGGTGACGCCGTGCTCCGCCGGGCCGGTGTAAAGCTGCGTCACGGTGCGCGGGTGGACCACGAGAAAATCGATGCCGCTCTCGGCAAACAGGGGGAGCAGGGAAAAGATCTGGGCCGGGTCGTCAAAGCCGGAGCGCACCTTGACGGAAAAACTGCCGCCGATCTCCCGGCGCAAAGCCGCAAGCATCCGGGCCAGGGGTACCGGCTCGCGCAGCAGGGCGCCGCCCGCGGTCTGGCTGGTCATCCGGCCATAGGGACAGCCGAGATTGATGTTGAGATGTTCTGCCCCCAGCTCCTGCACGGTGTTGGCCGCCGCCAGCAGGGCCTCGGTGTCGGTACCGATCAGCTGCACCACCAGCGGCACCCCGCCGGTGGTGCTGACCACCTCCTGCCGGTCATTGGCGGTGATGTTCTTTCTGGCGCTCGCCTTGACCCGGACAAATTCGGTAAAGACCACATCCGGGCGGACCCGTTCGATGAACAGACCGCGCAGAGCCCGGTTGGTGAGGCCCTGCATCGGGGCCAGCATCAGGGGCAGGCTCCCCTCCGTCCAGGGCAGTTTGGCGTTATGGTATTTTTCAGACATCAACGACTCCACAGGGTGAAAATCAAGGAATGAATGTCGATGCATACCCTGGCCAAGGCCTGACCGTCAAGGATTGCCTTGCCTTAACCCCCTTGTTTGCTTATAGATTATAGTGATGGATTGAAGACGGCACGACGCTTGGCTTTACGTCCTCATTTCCCCATAAACATTAATAAATCATAAGGACGCCATGTACATCAATCTCGCCCATGATCCGCCGACCGATGTTTTAGAAATCAAGAAAAAATATCTGCGCATCATCCCCTATCTCCTGGCCCTGGTATTCTGCGGCATCCTCCTGGCTCTAGCCCAGATTTTTTTCGGCTTGACCCAGGGCGAGCTCGTGGAAAACATCGCCCTGGTTCTTTTCGTGGGGCCGGGCCTGGCGTTTTTCTATTTCGCCGAAAAGCTCCATGACCATAAACAGCTTACCGCGAAACAGGAAAAAGAGATTGAAGAGTTCCGCCAAAAAGATCATCTTATTGCCGCCTATTGCGCCAAGGTCGCACTGCTGGGCCGAGGGCTTATCAAGGCGGAATATGATGCCTGCAAAGCGCGGCTTGAAGATTTATAGGCGGAGATAATCTGGCCCAAGACAGGCGATAACCGGAGTGACTTTTCTCGCCTTTTTTGTGCATATTTCCGGATAAGATGATTTTCGGCATGACAGCCATAAACTACAGAATTACTTGTTAGAAATCTCAACACGCCTGCGCCATGAACGAATTCTTCTTCTCCGCACTTTCCTTTGGTTTGGCAGCCGGCTTGAAGCCTGGCCCGCTAGGAATTGTGGTGATACAGCAAACCCTATCGCGTGGTTTGCCAAGCGGTCTTCGAGCCAGCATGGCTCCGTTGATAACTGACGGCCCAATTATCATCGCTGCGTTGTGGCTCCTTTCACAGTTCAAGAGCATTGATCTCTTCGCTGCTGCTCTCAGTCTTTTTGGTGGCCTGTACCTGCTCTGGCTGTCACAGAAGATGTTGCGTGTTCAAAACATCTCTATCTCATCCAAGTTGGGTTCTGAGGCATCGCTAGGGACAGCGGTCAAAGTGAACCTACTGAACCCCAGCCCCTACCTGTTTTGGTTTACGGTCGGAGGTAGTTACATCGTTCGCGGTACAACCACCGAAAGCATTGTGTTTGTGGTCACGGCTATTGGAACCCTCATCGCTTCAAAGATCGCAGTTGCGTTACTTGCCGCCAACTTCCTGCCTTCCCTTGAAAGTCGCGGCTATCTGATAACAATGAAGGTACTGGCCTCCCTTCTTGCTGTCTTTGGCCTGCTTTCCCTTGCCACCTCATATCAGCTGCTGGTGGCCAATGCATGAGATTTCTAACCCTGCGGTCAACCGGACCTGCGCGAAAAGCCGCGCAGGCCGATTACCTCCACGTTCCCGCCTACTCCGTCGCCGGGAACTGCGCTAATCAAGGAAACCAAGAGTGGCCAAATCAATAAATATAAGAGGCCGCCATACCCTGCCGGTTGGCCGATTCGCCACAGGAAATGCAGGGTCTATCATCGGCGCGCAGATTTCCGATTTTGTGTGGGCGCGGAGAAAGAAAAACCGCATAACAATCTGACGATAGCGACTTTACCCCCTTGACAAGGCGTACGCATTATCGTACGATGAATAAAACTAATCAAGGAAAACACCATGCACACTCTCACGGCAAGCCAAGCGCGCTCAAATTTCTACCGCATTATTGACGAAGCGGCCATAAACCATGAGCCAGTAATCATCACCGGCAAACGAAATAATGCCGTACTCGTCTCAGCTGAAGATTGGGCATCAATGCAAGAAACCATATACTTGCTGTCCGTTCCAGGCATGCGCGAGTCCATTATGGAAGGGTTGCAGACGCCTGTTGACGAATGTGCCAAGGAACTGGCCTGGTGACTTGGGAACTCGTTTACACAAAACACGCCCAAAAAGATGCTCTGAAAATAGCTTCGGCAGGCCTGAAAGCAAAAACACAGGCACTGTTGATGATTCTGCGTGAAAATCCATTGCAAAATCCACCGCCTTATGAAAAATTGGTTGGCGATTTATCAGGCGCCTATTCACGGCGGATCAACATTCAGCACCGCTTGGTTTATCAAATTTTAGAAGAGCATAATGTAGTTAAAGTGCTGAGATTGTGGTCACATTACGAATAGTGCCGCTAACAAACGGGTCTATCTGAAAACCAGCAGACCTGCGCTTTCAAGTTACTTCACCGCAGGAAGTTCCCTGTCGGAGAATGTTTTCGCGGTTTCGGCTGCGTTGTCCCGCCCAAGGACGGGCGGAGACAGCAGACGCCTCGGAGGTGGACAGGATGTCCGCCGAGAATGAGCGAAAACATTCTTCGATAGGGAACGGTTACTTGCCGATAAATCCCCGCTGAAGCCGGGGTAAAGCGCTAATCAAGGAAACCAAGCGTGAACAAATCAATAAATAAAAGAGGCCGCCGTGCCCTGCGGGTTGGCCGATTCGGTGGCTTTATTGCCCTGACTGGCTGGGGGCTGGCCGCCCTGCTGGTCGCCTGCGCCCCGGTCGGGCCCACCTATCAGCCGCCCAGGCCTGAGCTACCGACCGCCTGGGGTAGAACGACCGCCGGAAGCGTTAACCAGGCAGAAGCAAAGGAACTTGGCCACTGGTGGACCCTGTTTAACGATGCCCGGCTTGACTCCCTGATCCAGCGGGCCGAGGCCGCCAACCCGGACCTCCGCATTGCCGAGGCGCGCATCCTGCAGGCCAGAGCCCAGTACCGGTTGACCACGGCGGCCGCCGCTCCGAAGGTGGGGGTCGCCGGCAATTATGCCAACAGCCGGCCCAGCGAGAATGCCGGGAGCAGCGATGGTGGGACCACCCAGGATCTCTTCCAGGCCGGTTTCGACGCCGGCTGGGAGCTCGATATCTTCGGCGGCGCCCGCCGGGCCAACGAAGCGGCCGAAGCCCGCCTGGCCGCCGCCGGGGAAAACAGCACGGCTGTCCGGGTTTCCCTGGCGGCGGAGGTGGCCCGCAACTACCTGGAGCTGCGCGGCAGTCAGCAGCGGCTGGCCACGGCCCGGCTGAATCTCGCCGGCCAGGAAAAGACCCTGGAACTGGCCCGGGGCCGGCGGCAATTCGGGATCGGCAACGAGCTGGAGGTGGCGCAGGCCGAAACCCAGCTGGCCGTAACCCGCGCCCAGCTGCCGCCCCTGGCCAACAGCGCCGGCCAGGCGATCTACCGCCTCACCCTGCTGTTGGCCTTGCCGCCCCAGGCCCTTACCGAAGAACTCTCCGCTAGGGCGCCGTTGCCCGCCCTGCCCGCCCGCCTGCCGGAAACCCTGCCCTCCGAGCTCCTGCGGCGGCGGCCCGACATCCGAAGGGCCGAACGGCAACTGGCCGCAGCCACCGCCGATATCGGGGTGGCCACCGCCGAACTCTTTCCCCGCTTTTCCCTCACCGGCCTGACGGGTCTGCAAAGCACCAATCTCAGCGACTTGCTCAGCAGCGGCAGCCGTTACTGGACCGTCGGCCCCACGGTGCGCTGGCCCCTGTTCGACGGCGGCCGGGTGCGGGCCAACATCGCCCTCAACCAGGGACTCAAGGAAGAGGCCCAGGTCGCCTACGAAAAGACGGTACTCACCGCCTTGAGCGAGGTGGAAGCCGCTCTCCTGGCCCAGGCCCGGGAAGCAGAGACCCGCCGAACCCTGGCCGCCTCGGTGGCCGCGGGAGAACGGGCGGTGGAACTCGCCAAGGGTCGTTATCGCGCCGGGCTGACCCCTTTTCTGGATGTCCTGCTGGGCGAGCGTCTTCTTTATGAGTCCCAGGACCGATTGGTCCAAAGCGAGCAGCAACTGGCGATAAATCTGGTCGCTCTCTTCAAGGCCTTGGGTGGCGGCTGGGATCTCGACGCAGACCGGCAGGAAACCTCGGGGACTCCAGCGGCGCAGGGTGCCGTTGCCCCACAAACAACTCCAGCGGGAGAATTGAACAAATGAGCTTGTCCCTTACCTCTGCCGGGAAGACCCGGATTTCTCTCTCGCCGGGCCTTTGGGCCGGGCTGTGGCCGGTCCTGGCGCTGTGCCTGCTCCTTCTGCTCTCTGGCTGTTCCGGCGGCAAGGAGGCCAAAAATAAGGACGGCAAGGACAAAAGCAAGCCGGTCCCGGTGACCGTGGCGGCCAGCAGCCGCAAGGATATGCCGGTGGAGGTCGAGGCCATCGGCACGGTTGAACCCTTCGCCTCGGTGGGGGTAAAATCCCTGGTGGCGGGAATCCTTAACAAAGTCAACTTCCGGGAAGGCGACCCGGTCAAAGCCGGCGACCTCCTTTTTGCTATCGACCCGCGCCCCTTTGTCGCCCGGCTCAGTCAGGCCCAGGCCGCCCTGGCCAGGGACCGGGCCGCCCTCGATAATGCCCGCAGGCAGGCGGAGCGCTATACCCCGGCCGCCGCCAAGGGCTACGTCTCCGAGGAACAGGCCGACCAGGCGCAAACCAGCGTCGCCACCCTGACGGCCCTGGTGCAGGCCGATGAGGCTGCGGTGGAGAACGCCCGTCTCGATCTCAACAACTGCACGATCCGCTCGCCCATCTCCGGTTACGCCGGCGGTCTCCTGGTGGATCAGGGCAATCTGGTCAAGGAATCGGCCGATCAGCCCCTGGTGACCATCAACCAGGTCACCCCGATCAAGGTGACTTTCTCCCTACCCGAACAGAGCCTGCCGGAATTAAAAAAACATCTCTCCGCCCACCCCCTGGAGGTCCTGGCCACCCCGCCGGGCAACGGCGCCAAACCCTTGCGCGGCAAGCTTTCCTTCCTAGACAATACCGTGGATCCGAGCACCGGCACCATCCGGCTCAAGGCAACCTTCGCCAATCCGGAGCGCAGCCTCTGGCCGGGCCAGTTCGTCAATGTCCGGTTGCTGCTGGCCATCCGCAAGGATGCCACGGTGGTCCCGCTCCAGGCCGTGCAGACCGGCCAGGACGGCGCCTATCTCTATGTGGTCAAAAAGGATCAGACCGTGGAGCAGCGGCCGGTAACGGTTGCTTTCAGCGTCGGCAATGATTCGGTCATTGCTTCCGGCCTGGAAGCCGGGGAGACGGTGGTGATCGACGGTCAGCTCCGCCTGATTCCGGGGGCGACGATCAAAGCGGTCAAACCGGAGGCCAAGGCAGGCAAAACCGGGGTAGCGCCGTGAATATTCCCGGTCTTTTCATCCGCCGGCCGGTCACCACCGTTCTGGTCATGCTGGGGATCCTGATCTTCGGCCTGATGAGTTATGGGCTTTTACCGGTCAGCGAGCTGCCCAGCGTCGATTTCCCGACCATCCAGGTAACGGCCAACCTGCCGGGGGCCAGCCCCGAGACCATGGCCTCGGCCGTGGCCACCCCGCTGGAGAAACAATTCTCCACCATTGCCGGCCTGGATTCCATGACCTCCACCAGCGGCCAGGGCAGCACCAGCATCACCCTGCAGTTTTCCCTGGACCGGGATCTGGACGGCGCCGCCCTGGACGTCCAGACCGCCATCTCCAAGGCGCAACGGCTCCTGCCAAACGAGCTGCCAAGCCCGCCCACTTATTCCAAGGTCAACCCGGCCGACCAGGCCGTCCTCTATCTGGCCTTGAGTTCCGCGGTCCTGCCCCTCTCCCAGGTGGACGAATACGCCCAGACCATGATGGCCCAGCGGATCTCCATGATCAGCGGGGTAGCCCAGGTCCAGGTGAACGGCGCCCAAAAATACGCGGTCCGGGTGCAGGTAAACCCCGAGGCCCTGGCCGCCACCGGCATCGCGGTCAGCGAAGTGGCCGAGGCCATCGGCCAGGGCAATGTCAATCTGCCCACCGGCACCCTGCAGGGCAAGTACCAGGCCCTCACCATCCAGGCCAGCGGCCAGCTGAAAGACGCCGCCGCCTACCGGCCCTTGATCGTCGCCTACCGCAACGGAGCGCCGGTCCGTCTGGACCAGCTTGGCCGGGTCATCGACAGCGTCGAGAGTGACAAGACCCCGGGCTGGCTGAACGACACCCGGGCCATCGTCCTGGCCATCCAGCGGCAGCCCGGCACCAATACCGTTGAGGTGGTGGACAATATCCGCAAGCTGCTCCCCGCTTTCCGGGAGCAGATCCCCGCCTCGGTAAACCTCACCGTGCTTTACGACCGCTCCGAATCGATCCGCGAATCGGTGGCCGATGTCAAGTTCACCCTCTACCTCGCGGTCGTCCTGGTGGTGCTGGTGATCTTCCTTTTTCTGCGCAACCTTTCGGCCACAATCATCTCCAGCCTGGCCCTGCCCCTGTCGATTATCGGCACCTTTGCGGTCATGGAACGGCTGGGTTATTCCCTCAACAACATCTCGCTGATGGCCATCACCCTGTCGGTGGGCTTTGTGGTGGACGACGCCATCGTCATGCTGGAGAATATCGTCCGCCACATGGAGATGGGCAAAAGCAGGCTTCAGGCCGCTCTGGACGGCGCCAAAGAAATCGGCTTCACCATCCTCTCCATGACCCTTTCCCTAACGGCGGTTTTCATCCCCCTGCTCTTCATGGGCGGGATCATGGGTCGGCTGCTCCACGAGTTCGCGGTGACCATCAGCGTGGCCGTGCTGATCTCGGGTTTTGTCGCCCTGACCCTGACTCCCATGCTCTGCAGCCGCTTTCTCAAGCCGCCGGCCGCAGCCGAGCATGGCCGCCTCTACGCCCTCTCCGAGCGCTTTTTTGCCGCGATGCTGGCCGCCTACGAGTGGAGCCTCAAGGAGGCGCTGCGTTTCCGCCGCGGGATGCTGATCCTCTCCATTCTGCTGATCGGGGTTACCGTCTGGATGTACCGGGCCGCGCCCAAGGAGTTCATCCCCAGCCAGGATACCGGCCGGATCTCCATCGTCACCGAGGGTGCCCAGGGGATCTCCTTCGACGCCATGGTCGAACACCAGCAAGAAGTGGCGGCCATCATCGCCCAAGAGCCGGCAGTGGGCCAGTTCATGTCCTCGGTGGGGGCACGCAGTTCCAATCCGACCAACAACTCCGGCCGGCTCTTTCTGGCCCTGAAGCCTCGCGCCGAGCGCGAGCAGGGGGTGGAGGAGATCATCCAGTCGCTGCGCAAAAAACTGGCCATGGTGCCGGGGATCAAGGTCTTCCTGCAAAATCCGCCGGTGATCCGGATCGGCGGCCAGGTCACCAAGAGCCTCTATCAGTTCACCATCCAGGGCACCGACCGCGACGAGCTGCAGGAGTGGGCGCCGATGATCGAGGACAGGCTGAAGAGCCTGCCGATCCTGCAGGATGTCAGCAGCGACCTGCAAATCACCAATCCCCAGGTGGTGGTGGAGATCGACCGCGACAAGGCCCGCAGTCTGGGGATCACTGCGGAACAGATCGAGTCCACCCTTTACGACGCCTACGGCTCCCGCCAGGTTTCCACCATCTACACCGCCGCCAACCAGTACCAGGTCATCCTGGAGGTTGAACCGCAATACCAGACCTCACCCGAGGCTCTGGGCAAACTCTATCTCCGTTCCGCCTCCGGCCGTTTGCTGCCGCTATCCGGGGTCGCCACCCTGCGCCGCAACCTCGGCCCCTTAACCGTCAACCATACCGGCCAGCTGCCCTCGGTCACCATCTCTTTTAACCTTGAACCTGGAGTAGCGCTGGGAGAGGCGGTCAAGCAGATCAACGGGGCCATGGCCGGGCTGCGGCCGCCCGCCTCGCTGACCACCGCCTTCAAGGGCTCAGCCCAGGAGTTTCAATCCTCCAGCAAGGGCATGCTCTTTCTGCTGGTCATGGCCATCCTGGTCATCTATATCGTCCTGGGCATCCTGTATGAGAGCTTCATCCATCCGCTGACCATTCTTTCCGGGCTGCCCTCGGCCGGGGTGGGAGCGCTGCTGACCCTGCTCATCTTCCGCACCAGCCTGAGCCTCTACGCCTTTGTCGGGATCATTATGCTGGTCGGCATCGTTAAGAAAAACGCGATCATGATGATCGACTTCGCCTTAAACGCCCAGCGGCTGGAAGGCAAAAGCCCGGCCGAGGCCATTTACGAGGGCTGCGTCCTGCGTTTCCGGCCGATCATGATGACCACCATGGCGGCACTGATGGGCACCCTGCCCATCGCTCTGGGCTTCGGGGCCGGGGCCGAGGCCCGTCGCCCCCTGGGGATGGCGGTGGTGGGCGGCCTGATCCTCTCCCAGTTTTTAACCCTTTATATCACCCCGGTGGTCTATCTTTATCTGGACCAGATGCAGACCTGGCTCCGCCGCCGCTTTGCCGGGCAGCGGCACAACCAGGGGGCTGCGGATGAATTGGACACGAATTAAGGCCCGCCTCCGTATCTTTTTGGAAACAGGGATAGTTGCCCCAGAGTTTTCGCCCGGTTACCACTTTGTAATACTGAACACTTGACAAGAAAAAACAGCTTGGGCATATTCCGGCTTCATTATTTACTGTCCATCCAAAGACCAGCGAACCCAAGGAACAACCATGCGCAAGACCGCCCGCCGCCCGCCGATGCCCGCACCCATCACCTACGGGGATTGCCGGAAAAATTACACCTACGACCAGGACAAGGTCTGCACCCCCGAGGAGACCATCGCCAGGCTCAAGCAGCGCCTGGCCGAGGTCAAGCTCGATATCTTAAGCGATGTGCAGCGGGTGGACACCGGCCGGTTGGATATTCCGGTTTACTTCAGCGTTTGCGGCCGGGAGGCCTTCGAGGTCATCCGCAACAAAAAGCAGCTGGGCAAGGGCTGCACTCCGGCCCAATCCCAGGCCAGCGCCTGCATGGAGCTGGTCGAGCGCTTCAGCTTTTACAGCTTTCGGCAAAACCCGAAAAATTTCCTCCTGGCCACCTACGGCGAGCTCAAGGACGAGGGGCTGCCCCTGCTGCCGCTTTCCTACCTGCTTAAGTCGGTCCACGATGAAACCACCTCGGAGGAAACCCTGGCCGAGCTGATCGATGATATCCCCATCCGCTGGGCCTGGGCCACCAGCCTCAACCGAGGGGAAATGGTCCTGGTGCCCTATTCCTGGTTCTATGCGATCAATGAATTCAACGGCCCTTCCGCGGGCAACTCTTACGAAGAGGCGATTTTGCAAGGGCTGGCCGAGATCGTTGAGCGCCATGTCTGCGCCCTGATCACCCGCGAGCGGATCAAGGCCCCGCGGATCGATCCCGCGTCCCTCACCGATCCGGTGGCGATCGAGCTGCTGGACAAATTCACCCGCCACGGGATTGAGGTTTATCTCAACGATTTTTCCCTGAATACCGGCATTCCCACGGTGGGCGCCCTGGCCATCGACCCCTCCACCTTTCCCGAGACCAGCGAGATCGTCTATACCGCCGGCACCACCCCGGAACCAAACAAGGCCCTGATCCGGGCGCTCACCGAGGTGGCCCAGCTCTCCGGCGATTTTCACAGCAAATCCAACTACCTGGCCAGCGGCCTGCCCAAGCCGCTCTCCCTCGACGAGGTGGACTACATCATCCATCCCGGCCAAACCGTGAACCTAAACGACCTGCCCGATCTCTCCGACAACAACATGCGGGTGGAGATCGACCGCTGCCTGGCGGCCTTGGCCAAGCTGGACATGGAGGTGCTGCTGATCGACACCATGCACCCGCAGCTGCGGATTCCGGCGATCTACACCATCGTGCCGGGGGCCCATTTTAGGGAGCGCTCGATGAGCAAGAACGCCGGGCTGTTCGCCGCCAAGCTGGCCCACGAGCAGATCAGCGATCCGGCCGCCCAGATCGAGCAGCTGGAAAAGATGGGGGCGCTGCTGCCCCAGGCCTATTTTATCGAGTTTTTCCTGGGCAAGAAGAAGGCGGCCATGGCCAGCTTCGACGAGGCCATCCGCCATTTCCACCGCTCCCTGGAACTTGCGCCCGAAGCCGAGGATCTTCCCTACATCTACTCCTTCCTGGGGGAATGCCTGAAGGACATGGGGTTGTACCCCGAAGCGATCAGGGAGTTGCGGCAGGGGATCGAGCATGACGAAGAGCGGGCGGATATCCACAACCTGCTGGGCTTTTGCCACTTTAAGCTGGCTGAATACGAAACCGCGGTCATTCACTTTACCCGGGCCATCGAGATCGAGCCCGGTTCGGCCATCGATTTCGCCAACCTCGGGGTCAACCTGCGCAAGCTTAAGCGTTACGACGAGGCGGCCCACAACTTCAAGATTGCCCTGACCATGGACCCTTACCTGGAGATGGCCTCCATCCACCTCGACGAGATGTTTATCGAGCGCGGCCAAACGGAAGAAAAACCCTCCGGCAAACCCAAATCGTAAGGATAGATGGCGATGACCTTGCAGATTGAACAAAAGATCCTGACCGCCTTGCTGGCGCACGGCCGGCGGGAAGAGCCCAACGAGGCCTGCGGCTATCTGGCCGCCAGGGATGGGGTGGTTTGCCGGCATTTCGAGTTGCGCAACATCGATGCCGCGCCCGATCACTACAGCATGGACCCGGCGGACCAATTCGCCGTCATCCGCCAAATGCGGGAGGAGGGGTTGCAGGTGGCGGCGGTGTACCACTCCCACCCGGAAACCCCGGCCCGGCCTTCGGTGGAGGATATCCGCCTGGCCCATGACCCCGGCATGACTTATGTTATCGTCAGCCTGATGGCGGGAGTGGAGCCGGTAAGGGGTTTTAAGATCAGGCAGGGCGAAGTGATCGATGTGGTGTTGCAGGTAATCTGACAATCAGCAATTCTCCCGGGATTAAGCCATACCGGTCAGGACTTTAAAGCCCAACGGTTCCCCCTCTTTTCCGCCACAGGATCAGACAGCCATGACCCCACCGACCAAATCCGACATGCTCTCCGAGGCCCAGCGGGCGCAGGAAAAACGAGCGCAGACCTACCGGGAGAAAGCGCTCAAGATGTATCCCTGGGTCTGCGGCAGGTGCGGCCGGGAATTCAGCGGCAAGAAGTTGAGCGACCTCACGGTCCACCACAAGGACCACAACCACGAAAATAACCCGCCCGACGGCAGCAACTGGGAGTTGCTGTGCCTCTACTGCCATGACAACGAGCACGATCGCCAGAGCGTTGCCGACGCCTATGGCGCCTTGAAACCTGGGGGAAAACCGGAAGCGATCGCCACCTCTAATCCCTTTGCCGCGCTCGGGGCTTTACTCAAGGATAAAAAATGACAAACAACGACGTGTTGCGCGGGGTGCGGTATGCCCTGGCCCTCTCTCCGGCGGCCATGACGGAGATCTTCAGCCTCTCCGGGCAGACGGTTGCCGAGGACAAGATTAGTAATCTCCTGAAAAAAGAAGAGGAAAAAGGCTTTGCCCCCTGCCCGGATACGCTGATGGAAGATTTTTTGAGCGGCCTCATTGTTTCCCGGCGCGGCAGGCAGGAAGGCAAGCCGGCACCACAGCCACAAGCAGCCGGGGTACTCAGCAACAACGCCATCCTGAAAAAACTCCGCATCGCCCTGGAACTTAAAGAAGAGGACATGCTCGCCATTTTGCAACAGAGCGGCAATCCGGTTTCGAAACCCGAACTCTCCGCCTTGTTCCGCAAGGCCGGGCACAAAAACTACAAGGAATGCGGCGACCAGTTTCTCCGCAATTTCCTCAAAGGGTTGGCGCTGCGGTATAGAAAGACCAACTAGCCTTCCGCCAGCAACAACCCCGTGTTGCCGCCTTCTGCCCCGACCCCCTTGTGGATGATCAGCTGTTTGCCCTCCTGCTGGCCGGCCTGATAGGTATCGGCATACACCCGCGGCCCGTGATGCTGCACGGTGCGGAGGCGGGGATAGCGGGCCCGGTAGTAGCGGATCAGCCCCGGATCGGCGGCGCAGATCAGGCTGCTTTCGCTCTGGCCGCCAGTGGCGCGCCTGGCCCCCTGCTCCTGCCGGTCCTGAAGCAGTAGCTTTTCCCGAAAACCGTTGAGTACCCCGAGCCAATAGGAATTCTTCTCCCGACCCGTCGCCCCGGTGCTTTTCCGAAATTCCCGCCAGAGATATGCCAGCCGGTGGCTGAGAAAATGATAGACATGCTCGGCCACGGCCAGGTTCTCCCTGGCCCCGGTCAGCTCGATCACCCGCAGGGTTTCGCCGCTTTGCGCCTCAAACTGCTGGGCGATAACCACGTTGACATAGAAGAAATCCTTGAGGAGCGCGGCCATGGCCCGCTGGTGCGCAGCGATCCGCTTGGTGCCCGGGTGGATGATCAGGTAGTCGTAATCGGTGGCCGTCTGCCGGTCGAGCCGTTCCAGATTGCAGCGGCGGAGGATGGCGTTGGCCTTGGCCATGGCCAGGGCAGCCTCATGCTCGTTGGCGCTCTGGGCCAGGGCGAACAGCTTTTCCACCCTGGCCAGCATACCCCCGGATTGCCCCCCTGCCACGCGGAGCAGGCGCGGGATTGCCCCCTGGGCGGCGCGGAACTCGGGATGCACCCCCAGCCGGTCGCAGGCCTCCTGAAAGGCCGGGCCGTGCGGCAGCTCGCCCCCCCGGCCCAGGATCTGCTGGACATACTGGTGGCTCATCTCGTGCTTCAGCACCTCCAGCACCACATCCCAGGCATGATCCCGGATCAGCCAGGAGGCGAGGCTGAGGGTGTCCAGCCCCGGCGACCAGGCGCCGGCCCGGCTCTGGCCCTCGCGGATCTCAAAGAGCGGCAGCCGCAACCGCAACCGGTACAGCCAGCAGAGATGGCGGTATTCCCGGGCCAGCTGCCTGCGCCAGGATTCCATGAGGCGATTCTCTTTTTCGTTCACCCCTTGTACCCTTCATCCACCGGCAGATCCGGCTGGCGGGCCGAGGCCACGGCCAGTTCATCGCAGCGCTCGTTAAAGGGATGGCCATTGTGGCCCTTGACCCAGTTGAAGGTGATGTCCAGCCCCTCGATGAGCTCCAGCAACTGGCCCCAGAGATCGGGATTGACCGCGGGCTGCCGGTCCGCCTTGATCCAGCCCCGTTTCCGCCAGCTCTTGGCCCAGCCCTTGCTGATCCCGTTCACCACATAGCTGGAATCGGAGTAGAGGAGCACCGGCCGGTCGCGGCACTCCAGGGCGCGCAGGGCCACGATGCAGCCCATCAGCTCCATCCGGTTATTGGTGGTCAGACGGAAGCCGCCGCACAGCTCCTTAAGCTGGCCATTGTAGACCTGAACGATGCCGTAGCCGCCGGGCCCGGGATTATAGCGGGCCCCGCCGTCGGTGTAGATGCAGACCACGCCCTCCCTGGGGGAGGTGTCGGAGTCTGCCGCAGGCCCGGATTTACTCGCACCCTTGGCACTGCCCACCCTGCCCTGGCCGGAGGTGGGGTTCTGCAGCCAGGCCTCGGCCTCAGCCCGGGTGGCAAAGCCCTTGAATCTGGCGCCCTGGAAACCGCTGACCTGGGCCTGGGCCTGGGGCCAGTTATCGTAGATGCCGGGCACTCGCCCGGCCAAGATTGCGTAGAATTTTTTTGCCGCCATGTCTGGATTATCCTTTTCTGATTCATCCGAAAATTACGGAGAAAGTGGCGCTAGCCTTCCTGGTGTTTTCTTTCTTCTTTTGCGTGCCCAAAAGAAGAAACAAGAAAAAGGCACCCCAACCAGTCTTGGCCCTGCGGGCTTCCCTTACTTCTCGCCGAGGGCGGGACGCGGAAAAACTCGGGCTTTGCCCTCAGACAGTTCCCGCGTCTTTTCCGCCCCCGTCTGCGAGGCGCGGCAGGACAAATGGGGGGGAGAACAGACTGACTTCTTGCCGCATTCCCCGATTTCAACTATGTTGCCGGAGCAATAATACCCCATCGCCGCCAAGCCGCAACCGGCGATGCTCCTATCCCCTTCGCCTCAAGGTGAAAAGAATGAAACTTTTTGTTACCCCCCAGGGCGACCGCTGGCTCTGCTCCGAATGTGAAAAAAATCTCGCCGAAATCATCCGCGAACAGGGCTGGCGGATTGCCTTTGCAAAAATCGACCCCATGCTCCGCTGTGCCGAATGCAAACATGGCGACATAGAAATTTTTGATTGATCCCGCAGTCCTTGAAAAAATTCAAGAAGATATACCTCGAGATCACCAACCGCTGCAATCTTTCCTGCAGCTTCTGCCCCCAAAGCAGCCGGGCCAAAGCCTGCATGCCCCCGGAGGAGTTCCGCGCCATCCTTGGCAAGATCGAAGGACACACCGACCATCTTGCCCTGCATGTGCTGGGCGAGCCGTTGCTGCACCCGGAGCTTGGCGAAATCCTCGTCCTCTGCCAGAAGCACTCCCTCAAGATCAATCTGACCACCAACGGCACCCTGCTGCCCCAGCGCCAGGGACTTTTACTGGCCAGCCCGGCCCTGCGCCAGGTCAACATCTCCCTGCACAGCTTCAGCGAGCAGGATACCGGACCAGCCCGTTCCGGCTACCTGGCCGGGATTTTCGCCTTTCTCCGGAAAGCCGAGACCACCGGGTTACTGGTCAGCCTGCGGTTCTGGAATCTGCCAGCCACGGATACCGGCCTCCCCTCCCCCAACGCCCCCATCCTCAAGGCGCTGGAAGAGTTTTTCGCCCTGCCCGGGCCGCTGGCCGACAGGCTCACCCCCGGCCACGGCCTCACCCTGGCCCCCGGAGTTTTCTTAAGCCAGAACGGTCGCTTCACCTGGCCCCATTCCCCTGCCCCCGATCTGGGCGACCAGGGCACCTGCCGGGGATTGCGGGATCATGTCGCCATCCTGGTGGACGGCACCGTGGTCCCCTGCTGTCTCGATGCCGAAGCGGATATCCCCCTGGGCAACATCCACGAACAATCCCTGGCCGAAATTATTGATAGCCCCCGCGCCGTTACCATCCGCACCGGCTTTTTCCAGCGGCGCCTCAGCGAGCCCCTCTGCCGCCGCTGCACCTTCCGGCAATCGTTTTAGCCCTTACTTGGTAATCACGCCCCTGTGCCGGAGATGCTAGGAAGAAGCCTGCGAAGTGTGCTTGCGCACATGAGCAGGCTGATGACAACGCAGATCCGGTGCTGGGGCGTGATTACCCGCCAGCTGGCCGCAGGCTGCGGAGATATCCGCGCCCCGGCTCTGGCGGATAAAGGTGTTGAAACCCGCCTCGCGCAGCACCTTCTGAAAGGCCAGGGTCTGCGCCGTCTCGGGGCAGGCATACTCCGACTCCCCGGAACCGTTGTAGGGCAGCAGGTTGATCCGGCTGGGGATGCCTTGCAGCTTTTCCGCCAGCAGATGCGCATCCGCCAATGAATCATTTATCCCCTTGAGCATGATATACTCAAAAAGAATCACCTTCTTTTTCCCCAGCGGATAGCGGCGGCAGGCGGCGAGCAGCTCTGCCAGCCCGTAAGTCATATTCACCGGCATCAGGCGGCTGCGGACCGCGTCATCGGCGGCATGCAGCGAGACGGCCAGATTGACCCGGATGTCCCGGCCCAGATCGTCCATGCGCGGCACGATCCCGCAGGTGGAGACGGTGATCCGCCGCTGGGAAAAGCCGAGGCCCTGGTCATCCATGAGGATCCTCAGCGCGGTCAGCAAATTGTCGTAATTGGCCAGGGGCTCGCCCATGCCCATGAAAACCAGATTGTTGAGCAGCTCCCGCGGCGTGGCCCGCTTGATCCCGCCCACAACCATGTGGTTCATCACCGCCAGCACCTGACCCACGATCTCGGCGGGGTGCAGGTTGCGGGTGAAACCCTGCCCCCCGGTAAGGCAAAAACGACAGCCCATGGCGCAGCCCGCCTGGGAGGAGATACACAGGGTGTGGCGGCCATCCTCGGGGATGAGCACACTCTCGATCATTGCGCCGTCCGCAAGCCGGAAGGCGAATTTCTCGGTGCTGTCCGTTGACCTTTCCACCGCGGCAGGGACAAGGCTGCTCATGGTGGCATGGCCCGCCAGCAGGGCGGTCACCTCCCGGCCGATCCCGAGCTGGGAAAAATCGTGGACTCCTGGCCTGTGCAGCCGGGCAAAGATCTGCCCACCCCGCCTGGCGGGCAGCCCCAGGGAGACGACAAAGGCGCGCAGCTCATCCGGGGCAAGATCGCGCAGATCGGGTTGCCCGCCCTGCGACACCTGTTCTTTCAGCTCTCTATCCATGCAGACTCTGTAACACATTTCCCCCCTGTTTCATAGGATAGCCGGAGGAAAGCCAACCCCAAAAACCGCTTGACGAGGCAGAGCAAATAAATCAAATATATATTTAACTTAATTATCCGTAACTAAATGCCGAAAATGAATCGAACCACCAAAGGAATCAATCCGTGCGCAAACAACGAAGCGACGGCCAGGAAACCAGGCAAAACCTGTTGACCGCCGCCGGGGAAATCTTTGCCCGCAAAGGCTTCCGGGCAGCGACCATAGCCGAAATCTGCCGGCAGGCCAAGGCCAACACCGCCTCGATCAGCTATCATTTCGGCAGCAAGGAAGCGCTGTATGTGGAGAGCTGGCGCTACGCCTTTAGCCAGTCGTTAACAGCCTACCCCCTGGATGGCGGAATTCCGCCGGAAGCCCCGGCTGAAGAGCGGCTGCGCGGACGGATCCTGGCGATCATGCGGCGAATCATCGACCCCAAAAGCCATGAGTTTGACATCTTCCACAAAGAGCTGGCAAACCCGACCGGTCTTCTGGTCAATGCCATGCAGGAATCGGTGGAGCCGATCTTCAAGGGGCTTACTCTCCTGATCGGAGAGTTGCTGGCGCAAAAACCAGAGGAGCACGAGGTACGGCTTTGCGCCATGAGTATCCGGGCCCAGTGTTTCGGCCCGCTTTTGCACGCCCGCCGCCGCAAAACCGCGCAGGGCATCCCTATCTGCGACCTTGAACCCCTGCTTGAGGATGTGGAGCAGCTGGCGGACCATGTCACCCGCTTCAGTCTGGCCGGGATCCAAGCGCTCCGCCCGCAACATTCACAACAATCAGACAATAAGGTTTACCCATGAAACGCCCAGGCAAAAAATCCCTTATCATCCTGACCGTTGTCCTGCTTTTCGGTAGCCTGGCGGCCTGGCAGCTTATCCGCCGCCAGGGGAACGACCTTTCCTACCGGACCGCCAAGCTCAAGCGTGGGAATCTCTCGGTTGCCATCAACGCCACCGGCACCGTGGAGCCGGAAGAAGTAATCAACGTCGGCGCCCAGGTGGCCGGGCGGATCCTCTCCTTCGGCAGGGACGCCAAGGGCAAGACCGTGGACTACGGCTCGCTGGTTGAGGCGGGCACGGTCCTGGCCCGGATCGACGACTCGCTCTATGCGGCGGACGTGGCCCAGGCCGAGGCCCAGCTCCTGGCGAACAAGGCCGGCTTGCAGCGAGCCCAGGCGGACCTGACCCAGGCACAGCAGAACTGGCAGCGGGCCCAGCTGCTCGGCCCCTCCCAGGCCCTTGCCCAATCGAGCTACGAGGGTTACGAATCGGCGTATAAAACCGCGCTGGCCCAGGTCGCGGTCAGCCAGGCCGCAATCCGCCAGGCCGAAGCGGCGCTGGCCCGCAGCCGACGCAACCTCGGCTACTGCACCATCACCTCGCCGGTCAAGGGCATCATTATCGACCGGCGGGTCAACATCGGCCAGACCGTGGTGGCGAGCCTTAACGCCCCGAGCCTCTTTCTGCTGGCCAAGGATCTCACCCGCATCCAGGTCTGGGTGGCGGTGAACGAGGCGGATATCGGCAGAATCCGCCCCGGCCTGCCAGTGAGCTTCACGGTGGACGCCTTCCCCGGTGAAACCTTCCGGGGCGAGGTAGGCAAGATCCGGCTCAACGCCTCCATGACCCAGAACGTGGTGACTTACACGGTGGAGATCACCACCGACAACGCGGACGGCCGCCTTTTGCCCTATCTCACCGCCAATGTCGAGTTTCAGCTGCAAAAGTTCAACGATGTTTTACAGGCGCCCAACGCAGCCCTGCGCTGGAGCCCGCCCGCCAAGAATGGTGAAGACCGGCGCGGAATGGGCAGAAACAAGGAACCAGCCTCGACTCAGGTCCCGGCCGACCCAAAAAGCACCGGCTCCCTCTGGATGCTGGACGAAAAGCAAAAGCCCCGTAAAATTGAAGTCCGGACCGGCGCCGGCGACGGAGCCAATACCGTTGTGGAGGGCGCGGAGCTGCGGGAGGGGATGGAAGTGATCACCGGGATACGGACCCCGAGCGCCGGCAACGGCAGGAATGAAGGCGCCAACCCGTTCCTGCCGAACATCCGCCGGGGCAGAAACAGCTCCACCTCCAGCACCAGGTAGCAGCCCATGGAACTTATTACCCTTCGCGATATCGAAAAGACCTACCAGATGGGCGACATCGCCGTGCCCGTGCTGAAAGGCATCTCTTTAGCGATCAGCCAGGGGGAGATGATCGCGCTCACCGGCTCGTCCGGCTCCGGCAAATCAACGCTGATGAACATCCTGGGCTGCCTGGACCGCCCCACCGCGGGCGAATACTGGCTGGAGAGCCAGGAGACCTCCAAGCTCTCCGCCGACGAGCGGGCTCTGCTCCGCAACCGCAAGCTGGGCTTCGTTTTCCAGAGCTTCAACCTGCTGGCCAGAACCAGCGCCCTTGAAAACGTGGCCATGCCGCTCACCTACTCCGCCGAGGATCTGAGCGACAGCGAGGCTCGGGAGCGGGCCGCCGAGATGCTGGGCCGGGTGGGGCTGGCAGACCGGCTGGACCACCACCCGACCCAGCTTTCCGGCGGCCAGCAGCAGCGGGTGGCCATTGCCCGGGCCCTGATCAACCGCCCGCCGGTGCTCTTTGCCGACGAGCCCACCGGCAACCTGGATTCCAGAACCAGCGAAGAGGTACTCCAGATGTTCGAGCGGCTCAATGCCGAGGACGGCATCACCATCATCATGGTGACCCACGATCCCAAGGTGGCCGGCCATGCCAAACGGGTAATCCGCATCGAAGACGGGCTGCTCCTTGACGACGCGCCCGCTGCCGCCCCATCCCCCGAGTCCCCGAGAGGCGCGAGATGAGAATCTACGCCACCGCCCGCACCGCCTTCAAGGCCCTGCGCCGCAATCCGATGCAGGCCATGCTCACTACCCTGGGCATCATCATCGGAGTGGGCGCGGTCATCGCCATGATGGAGATCGGCGCGGGCGCCTCGGCGGCCCTCAAGAAAACCATCGCCAGCATGGGGGCCAACGTCCTGGTGATCCGGCCCGGCACTGCGTCGAGCGGCGGCATCTCCTACGGGGCGGGCACCACCACCACCCTGACCCCGGCAGACTGCCAGGCCATCCTGCGGGAATGCCCGGCGGTGCGTAACGCCACGCCCATGGTCCGAGCCCGGTCCCAGGTGGTTTACGGCAACCGCAACTGGATTCCAAACTCCATTTACGGCACCACCCCGGCCTACCTTGACGTGCAGGACTGGAGCAACCTGGCCGAAGGCGAGCCCTTCAGCGACCGGGACGTCTTAAACGGCAACCGGGTCTGCCTCCTGGGCCACACCCTGGTCCGGGAACTCTTCGACGGCGAGTCGCCGGTGGGCAAGGAGATCCGGATCAAAAACATCTCCTTCAGGGTGGTCGGGGTACTCGCCGCCAAGGGGGCCAACATGATGGGCTTCGATCAGGACGATGTCATCCTGGCGCCCTGGACCACCATCAAATACCGGGTCACCGGCGCCAGCCTGGCCACCGCCAACCAGAGTCCCGCCGCCGTAACCGACTCGGTGAATACCCTGGCCAATCTGTACCCCACGGAGCAGCTTGCCCTTTACCCCGAACAATCCAGTGTCCAGCAGGCCGATAATCCCATGCCGGTGCGCTTTGCCAATATCGACCAGATAATGGCCTCCGCCAACAATTCGGCGGAGATCACCCTGGCCATCGACCAGATCTCCGAGGTGCTTCGGGAACGGCACCGCCTCCGGGCCGAGGAGCCGGACGATTTCAACATCCGAGACATGGCCGAGCTCACCAACACCCTCTCCACCACCACCAAACTGATGACCAACCTGCTCCTGGCCGTGGCCATGATCTCCCTGCTGGTGGGCGGGGTGGGAATCATGAACATCATGCTGGTTTCGGTTACCGAACGCACCCGGGAGATAGGGCTGCGCATGGCGGTGGGCGCCCGGGGAAGAGACATCCTCCGCCAGTTTCTCGTAGAGGCGGTGGTCCTCTGCCTCACCGGCGGGGCCATGGGCATTGTCTTGGGCCACGGCGGCTCCCTGCTGGTGCAGCTTCTGCTCAAGTGGCCGGTGGAGACCTCGCCTGCCGCCATTGCCGCGGCGGTGCTGGTTTCAGCCGGGGTGGGGATCATCTTCGGATTTTACCCGGCCTGGAAGGCCTCGCGGCTTGATCCCATCGAGGCCCTGCGTTATGAGTAAGGTAATTGTGCAGCACCGCCACATCTGCGTTGTCATCGGCCGGCTCATGTGCACCAGCACACATCGCCGACCTCTTCCTAGCATCTGCGGCACTGCTGCACAATTACAGTTCGGAGGTTATCTTTATCTCCCTGCTCCGAGCTGGATAGTTATTAAATAAAACAATGTCCTTCATCTTGGCTCATCTTTTGTTGAAATCGCAAAAAACCGCGATTACAACGGTTGTCGCTGCGTAACCATTTGATTTTGAGTCGCTGACCTGTGACCTTTTTCCCTTTTTACGAGACCATCATATTTTCAAGGAGTAACCCCATGATCCCGACACCGTACCGGACCAGCCTGGCCCTTTGCCTCTGCCTGCCCCTTCTGACCAGCTGCATGCTGGGCCCTGATTTCCAGCGCCCGGAGGCAAAGGTTTCCGCTCAATGGCTGGGACAAACCGCTGCCGCGCCCGTAACCGCGACGGCGGAACAGAACCTGGCCCAGTGGTGGACGGCCTTCAACGATCCCCGGCTCACCTCTTTGGTGGAGCGGAGCATCCAGGCCAATCTGGACCTGCGTCTGGCCCAAAGCCGCATCCGCCAGGCCCGCGCCGCCCTGGGTATCGCCGGGGCGGACCTCGGCCCGACCGTGGATACCGCTGCCTCCTATAGGCGCAGCCGGACCCCGTCGACCGGGACCGGCGGCGAAAATGTAACCGGAAGTCTCTACAGGATGGGGTTTGATGCCGGCTGGGAGATTGATCTCTTCGGCGGAATACGGCGCGAAATCGAAGCGGCAAGCGCCGATCTTGACGCGGCCCTGGAAACCCGGAGCGATCTGCTGGTAAGCCTGAGTGCAGAGGTGGCCAACAACTACCTCAATCTTCGCTCCCTCCAGCAGCGGCTCGCCCTTGCCCACGAAAACCTCAGAGCCCAGGAACACACCGCCGCACTGACCCGCCAGCGTTTCAAGGTAGGGTTTGTCAGCAAACTCGATGTGGTGCGGGCGGAAGCGCTGGCCGCCACCACGGCCGGGCAGATCCCGCTCCTTGAGGCGCAGATCCGGCAAACGATCTACAGCCTGGGTCTGCTGCTGGGCGGAGAACCAGCTACCCTGCTGGCCGAGCTGACCCCGGACGCCCCCCTGCCAGCGGCCCTGGCCGAAGTGCCGCCTGGTCTGCCTTCGGAACTGCTCCTGCGGCGGCCGGACATCCGCCGGGCGGAAGCGCAGATCCATGCCGCCACCGCCCGGATCGGGGTGGCCAAGGCCGATCTCTTTCCCAGATTCACCATCGCAGGCGGTTTGGGCCTCCAGAATGCCACCTTGTCTTCCACCCTCAACCGGGCCAGCACCGCCTGGTCCATCGGCCCCTCGCTAAACTGGCCGCTTTTTGATATGGGCCGTAGCCGCGCCAATCTCGAACTGAAAAAGGCCGTCCAGGAGGAGGAGCTTCTGGCCTACGAGCAGACAGTGCTCAATGCCCTGCGGGAGGTGGAAAACGCCCTGATCGCCTCGACCAAGGAGGAGGAGCATCGCCAGGCCATGGTTTTGGCCGTGGCGGCCAATCGCACTGCGGTGGAGCTGGCCACCTCCCTTTATACCGCGGGGGAAAGTGATTTTCTCGCCGTGCTCGATGCCCAGCGCTCCCTCTATGCCTCCGAGGATGCCCTGGCCCAGTCCAGCCGCACCGTTGCCACCAATCTGGTCGCCCTGTTCAAGGCGTTGGGCGGGGGCTGGCCGGCGGAAAAAGACGCACCCCGCAATGGCTCGGGCTCGTAACGCCTCCATGCAAAAATTTCCCTGGCATTCTCAATTCCCATGTCATTCCGGCGCAGGCCGGAATCCAGCACTTATGGATTTATGGACCCCGGCTTGCGCTGGGGTAACGATTTCGTGATTCCCGCAAATGGCCGGGCAATGATGGAGAGAAAAAACTCGGTGCGCATCGGGCCCCAACAGGCCGGACAGCAGCTCCTCGATTTTGTCAGCCACCGCTTCACCTACCGGAGCAGGGAGCAATGGCGGGCGGAGCTGACGGCGGACCGTTTCCTGTTGAACGATGGCGCCGCCCGGGGTGAGGAACTCCTGGCCCAGGGCGACCTGCTCGTCTACCTGATGCCCGCTCTGACGGAACCAGAAGTCGACCGCAACTACACCGTCATTCACGAGGATGACGACCTGCTGGTGATCGACAAACCAGCGCCTCTGCCCTGCCATCCCGGCGGCCGCTTCTTTGCCCACACCCTCTGGGCCCTGCTCAAACACAATCATGGTCTTGCCGAGCCGCGGCTCATCAACCGCTTGGACCGGGAGACCTCCGGCCTCGTGCTGGTGGCCAAGAACAAGGCGGCTGCCCGCCTGGGTCAGGAGCAGTTTGCCCAGCGTCTGGTGGAGAAGGTCTATCTGGTGGTGGAAGGGGATTTCCCGGAGACGAGCTTTCTTCCCGTGGAGGCCTCGGGCTGGCTGGGGCTGGACCCGGACAGCGCGATCCGCAAGAAGATGCGGTTCTATCCCGAACAGCAGGATGCGCCGCCCGGGGCCGTGGAGGCCAGCACCACCTTCCGGCGCCTCGCTTTCGTCGGCGACGACCACGGCCTGAGCCTGCTGGAAGCAATGCCGCACACCGGCCGCTGCCATCAGATCAGGGCCACCCTGTTGCACCTGGGCTTTCCCGTGGTGGGCGACAAGCTCTACGGGGTGGACGAACAGCTTTTCCTCCGTTTTCAGGAAAACCGGTTGAGCAGTGCCGATCACGCCCTCCTCCGCATCCCCCGCCAGGCTCTGCACGCAGCGAACCTGCGCCTCAGCCACCCGGTAAGCGGCAGGGAGCTTACCTTTTCCGCCCCGTTGCCATCGGCGCTTCAGGGTTTGCTGGAATAGCAATCGGTTTACTTTTCCTTTGATATTCCCTATCCTATCAGCAAGTATCGCGGGATCCGGAAGCCAGCCACAAAAAGCTGGATGCTTCCCTGAGTTTCTTGTCATTCCCATCAGGTTTTTGCTTTTCCAAGAGAAATGGCCATGACTTCCCAAGAATTTGTCAAGTTCGCGCTTCAGATTTCGGTGATGCTTGGCTTTGCCCTGCTGTTCGGACAATTCATGCGGCGGCTCAAGCAGCCGGCCGTGCTGGGCGAGATGATCGGCGGGATCATCTTGGGCCCCACCGTTTTCGGCCTGCTGGCGCCCGGCCTGTTCGCGTGGCTGTTCACCTCCTCGGCCAGTGTGGCGATAGCGCGCGATGCCTCCATCAAGCTGGGCATGTTGTTTTTCCTCTTCATTGCCGGCTTGGAGACGAACATTTCCGACCTCCGAAAATTGGGGCGGAAAGCCGCGCTGATCGGCTTGGTCGGCACCTTGGTCCCGATTGCCGCGGGGCTGGCCCTGGTTTATGCCTTGCCCAACGATTTCTGGGGAGAGGCGGTGCAGGCCCACTTCTTCGCCTTTGCCCTGTTCGTCGGCATGAACCTGGCGAATTCTGCCAACCCGGTGCTCGCCCGGATTCTGATGGATCTGGGGTTGCTCAACGGCGGGATCGGAACCATGTGCATGACCGCCACCATCGTGGATGACCTGATCAACTGGACGTTATTCGCCATCATCCTGAGCGACATCGCCCCGTCCGGCTCGGCGAACGCAACCAGCCTGCCCATGAGCATCGCTCTGGTGGCCCTCGTGTTCGTCCTGATCCTCGGAGTGGGCCGCTGGCTGGGCCCGCGAGCCTTGCGCTGGCTCAAACAGCACCTCGCCTGGCCGAGCGGCTTCATCGCGGTGACCGCCCTGGTTATTCTGGTAGCGGCCAGCATTACGGAGGCCCTGGGTATCCACGCCTTTCTGGGGGCTTTTCTGGTCGGCGCCGCGTTAGGCGGGCAGGGCGATGAACACCAGAAGGCCCACGACGTGATCATGCGTTTTGCGGTCAGTTTCTTCGCGCCCATCTACTTCATCTCCATGGGGATGAGTACGAACTACCTGACCAACTTCGATTGGCAACCGGTGCTGGTCATTCTGGCGGTTGCCCTGGCCAGCAAACTTTTCGGAGTGTTGTTGGGCGTCAAGATGGCCCGGATGCCCATAGACCGGGAGGCTTGGGCCATTGCCTTCGGACTGAATGCCCGTGGGGCGACGGGCATCATTTTGGCCGGGGTGGGTCGGGCCGCCGGGGTGATTGACGACCGCATCTTTGTGGCCATCGTTGTCATGGCCTTGATAACCTCGATACTGGCCGGCCCAATGATGAACTGGTTGCTGTCGGATCGGATCACGGAGGCGCACGGTCAGACGGGCTAGTAGCGGATGCGGCATGGACTGCTTCTCCATCGGCATGGCCAGACCATAGCCCCATGGCCGTAGCAGCCAACCGCCCCGGCGGGGAGGCTTGGCCATTTCCGTTTTCACCAGTCTGGTCGCCCTGTTCAAGGCGTTGGGCAGAGGCTGGCCGGCGGGAAAAAATGCGGCCCGCAATGGCTCGGACTCGTAATTACATTAAACCGGAAGCCGCCCAAGGGGGGATTTAAAACCGCCAGGATTTGCAAAGGAATTTAGATTTACTTTTCTTTTGATATTCCATATCTTGTCAAACAGGATCGCAACAGGTGGAATCAGCCACGAGAAAACCGCGGGTGATGCTCTCATTTTCCAGGGAAAAGTTCCATAAATCCAGAAGGAGTTAGAGGATGGCGAGAAATATCATCATCATGGACAGTTCTGCCAGTATGCGACGGATCATCCGGACCAGAATCCAGGTCACGGTTAGCGATGCCGTGATCTCCGAGGCCGTTGACGCCACGGAGGCCATGGAGCTGATTGAAGATGCCCGCTACCACCTGGTTCTCTTCTCAAAGGAATCTTCCAGCGAAAAATGGCTCGAATTCGCGCAACAACGCCTTTCCCTTCCCGAAGAGCAGAGAACCAACTTCATTCTCTTTACCTCGCGCCAGAACGAGGCTTTTTTTGAAGAGATCAAAAGATACGGGATCGAGGAGCATATCGTCATCCCTTGCCCGCCGAACGAATTGGGCGCCTTGATCGCCAAGGTTTGCGCCCCCTTTGCCATGCGGGTGGCCAAGCGCTACAGTGCCCCGGGCTCCACCGCTCTTCTCGCCCAGGGGGCGGGCAGTTATCCGGCCGAGATTCTCAATTTCAGCGAAGGGGGCATGCTCTGCGAGCTGGCGGCGCCGGCCCAGCTTAACTGGGCCATGCCGATGATGGTCAGTCTGGAACTGGAAATTCCCAAGGCGCCGAAGAAGGTGGTTGGCCTGTATTCGGTGATCAGGCGCCTGCAGGTGGTCGAGACAAACCCTGACTACAGCCCGAAAACCATCCGGCTGGCTTGCCGGTATATCACGGTTCCCGAGGAGGGAAAGAAACAGCTGAGCGCCGCGTTTCGTCTGCTCGACAAGGAGGAAAAAGGGTAACCGGACATGCCCAGATTCGGCGCCCACATGTCGGTCAGCGGCGGGATCGCCCTGGCCTTCGATCGCTTGGCCGAGATAGACGGCGAGGCGTTGCAGATCTTCACCGCCAACCAGCGTCAATGGCAGGCCAAGACGCCAACGCCCGCGGAGATCGAGGCCTTCAAGGCCCGGCGGCGACAAGCACCGGGGATTCCGGTCGCCTCCCACGATTCCTACCTGATCAACCTCGCCTCCCCAAACCCGGAGACGGCGGACAAATCGCTCGCCGCCTTGGTTGGGGAGTTGCGCCGCTGCGCGGCCCTGGGCATCGAGTACCTGATCATGCATCCCGGCTCCCACCTCGGCGAGGGAATAGAGGCCGGGCTACGGCTTTTCACCGCCAACCTCGACCGGGCCATCACCGAGGCCGACGTCGGCAAGCAGGTCATGGTGCTTCTGGAAACCACCGCCGGGCAGGGCACCAACCTGGGAGCAAGCTTCGAAGAGCTGGCCGCGATCATCGCCGCCTCCGCTTACGCTAAGCAGCTGGGCGTCTGTTACGACACCTGCCACACCTTTGCCGCCGGCTACGATATCCGCACCCCGAAGGCCTATGCCGAAACCATGGCCAGCTTCGACCGGCTGCTCGGCCTGGAACGGCTCAGATTTTTTCACCTCAATGACGCCAGCAAAGGGTTGGGCAGCCGGATCGATCGCCACGCCCATATAGGCCGGGGCGAGATCACCGTCGAAGGGTTTCGCAATCTGGTCAACGACCCCCGCTTCGCCGATCACCCCATGGTCCTGGAAACCCCCAAGTCGGATGATCTCCACGAAGACCGGGAAAATCTGGCCCTGCTGCGGAGTCTGCGCCGCTAAAAGCCCCGAAAATTCCGCCGCCTCAGCGGGCATGATAACGATCTTCTTGACCCCCCACCCATCGACCGCGTATTGTCTAGCGGGAGACGACGATATGCGCCGCCTTCAGACGCAAGTCAGCCGCCCCCTTAAAACAGCCAGGACCGGATCATGAATAAAATCAGCCAGTATTTTTTGCAGGGCCTTCTCTTTCTCGTGCCGGTGGTTGCCACGATCTATGTGGTTTATGTAGTTTTTGCCAAAATCGACAGCATCTTCTCTTTTGACATCCCAGGGCTCGGTTTTCTCCTCACCGTCGCGCTCATCATCGCCGTAGGGTTCGTAAGTTCCACTTTGCTCGCCAACAACATCATGCTCCACGTGGATCGGCTTTTTGCCAAGACGCCGATGGTTACCATGATCTATACCTCCATCAAGGATCTGATTGATGGTTTTGTCGGAGACAAAAAAAGATTCAACAAGCCGGTTCAGGTTGCCCTGGATGCGGACAACCTGATCAGCGTCCTGGGCTTTATTACCAGGGAAGATCTCCATAACCTTGGCATGGACGACCGGGTCGCCGTTTACATTCCGCAGTCATACAATTTTGCCGCCAACCTCATCATCGTTGACCGGAGCCGGGTTTCCCCTTTGGCCGCCGACCCGAAAGAGGTCATGAAATTTATCGTTTCCGGCGGGGTTTCCGGCTAAAAATCCGGCCTTCTTCCTGGGCGGCAAAGGCCTGGGATCTACAGGGGAGCGCGCATGTGCCAGTTCTGCACCCAGCATGGCGAAGGAAAAAAGTGGTACGAGAACATGGCCAACTACACGGCCGAGATGTTCCAGCAGGTCAATTCCGCGCATAACCTCCGCCGCTTTCTGCATGGCTTTGCCAAGTCGCTCCGGGATGACGTCGCCGCCGCCTCCCGCTGGCAGCGCCGCTTCCCGCGGATCTACCGTCTCCTCGCCTACCCGCTGATCTCCCGCAAGATGCAGAAGAGCCACTTCGGCCAGATTGTCCCCCTGGAAGATATCGAGGCGATCCTCGCGCAGGTGGCGCACATCGTCCGCTTGCCCTGCGTCTGCCGCCGGGTCTCGCTGGGCACGGAGAAGCGCTACTGCTTCGGGGTGGGGTTGGACTTGACCCCGATCCTTTCCCAGGTGCCGGAGTTCGCCGCCTTCGAATACTGGACCAGAGAGCAGGCCATCACCTTCATCCGCCAACTCGACCAGGAGGGCAAGACCCACAGCGTCTGGACCTTCAACACCCCCTTCATCGGGGCGATCTGCAACTGCGACCAGGACTGCATGGCCTACCGGGCCCAGATAACCCTGGGAGTGACCCGCACCATGTGGAAGGCGGAGTACGTGGCGAACATCAACCCGCTTGCCTGCACCGGCTGCAATCTCTGCCGCAAGCGCTGTTACTTCGATGCCATAGGCTTTGACCGAGACAAGCAAAAGTGCGCGGTCGAGGCCGCCGTCTGCTATGGCTGCGGCGTCTGCCGCCCCGCCTGCCCGCACGGGGCGATCCGCCTCATCGACCGCGCCGCGGTGCCGGCGGCCGCAGCAAACTGGTAGAGAGCAGCCAAATCGGCGGTACTCTTCGGCCTAAGGCTGATGGCCTCGCAATAACTCAGCTTTAACGCAAAGTCGCAAGATTTTTATCATTTTATTTCAGCATGTTGTCTTTGCGCCTCTGCATCTAGGCGTTACGTTTTTCAGCTGTTATACGATCATCAAGGTTCCCCTCAAAAAAAAGTGGAAATGCCATCGCCGTTATGTCCACAATATTCAAGTAACCGTATTATTATTTTCTTGGGGAATTTTTCCCCGAACTTAACTTAAACGGAGGTGTTTCCATGCTGCGAAAAATGATCAGGCCCATGAGTTTCTTCCTGGTTTTCTCCTTTCTTCTGCTCGATTTTTCCGTGCGGGCGGCAAAGGCGGAAATGATCGAGACCAATACCGTGATCGCGGTGCAGAAGGAGGAAGCCAGCCGGGGGCGGGTGGCCGCTTTCCTGGCCCGTGAAGATGTCCGGCAGGTCATGGTGCGGCACGGCGTCGATGCGGTCGAGGCGCAAAAAAGGGTGGCCAGCCTTTCCGATGCGGAGCTGGCAAAAATTTCCCAGGCCATGGATCAGCTGCCGGCCGGCGGCGACGGGGTTGGCGTAGTTATCGGCGCAGTGGTTCTCATCTTTTTGGTGTTGTTGATTACCGACCTCGTCGGTCTCACCAGTGTTTTTCCCTTTGTTAACGCCCACCGTTAAAGCTGAGTTGTAAGGGATCACTGGGCACCACATCTTGCGGCGATCGGCCCGGCACGTACTGAAGTACGCATCGCCGCCCCGCTTATAGCTGAGCTGGGCAGCTTGTCTGCGCAGACGAAACTTATACCGGGTGCAAACACTTGGCACACACACGCTTCCTCCAGGACGGCAGTCGCTTTACTGTCGGCCTGTTGCTGTTTTTAGCGCTGGCCGTTTTCCTCTCCGGCTGCGGTCTCCTGCCGTCCGCCCGGCTGACCCCGCCGCCGGGGGTGCCAGACAAGGCCATGGTTGCCGGGGTACCGTTTTTCGCCCAGGCGGAATTGCAGTGCGGGCCGGCAGCCCTGGCCATGGTCCTCAACTGGAGCGGCCTTGAGGTGCAGCCCTCCGACCTCGCCACCGAGGTCTACAGCCCCGGCCTCAAGGGCAGCCTGCAGAGTGCCCTGCTCGGCGCGGCCCGTCGGCATGGCCGGGTCGCCTACCCGATTACCGGCAGCGAGGCTCTGCTGGCCGAGGTCTCCGCCGGCCATCCGGTTATCGTTCTGGTCAATCTCGGCTTCTTCTGGTACCCGAAATGGCATTATGCCGTGGTGCTGGGCTACGACCAGGAGCAGAACGAGGTCATCCTCCACTCTGGACTAAATGCCAAGCAAAACCAGGGGTTCCGGGTTTTCCTAAATACCTGGCAACGCAGCGAATCCTGGGGGCTCCTGGTCCTGCCGCCCGAGCGCTTGCCGACCACCGCGGAAGAAAGCGCCTGGCTGACAGCTGTTGCCGGCCTGGAAAGAACCGGCCAGTGGCAGGGTGCCGCAACCGGCTATGCTGCGGCGCTTAAACGCTGGCCGGAGAGCTCTGCCGCCTGGATCGGGCTGGGCAACAGCCGCTACAGCCTGCACGATCTTGCTGGCGCCGCCGAGGCCTTTCGCCGGGCCGCCCAGCTTCAGCCGAAAAACGGCATCCCCCTGAACAACCTCGCCCAGGTCCTGGCCGAACAGGAAAAGCACCAGGAGGCGCGGGCCGCAGCGCAGCGGGCCGTGGAGCTTGGCGGACCGCTCCTTGACTCCTTCCGGCAGACTCTGGAGGAGATCAAGGCAGGGTATGCGCCCTGAAACTACGGTTGGGCTGGAGAGAACAGCAGGGCAACAGCTTCTGATCCCCTTGCGGATTCAAGGGGAGGCGCTAAAAAAAGAAGGAGAAGATGAGAGACCCGAAGCTGTGATTATCGGGTTGACCGTCGAACACCTTGGTCCGGAGCACCTGAGTCCAGGTCAGCTTGAACTGTTTGAGGTAGAGGGCCGCCCCGCCTGCGAGGTCGGCAACCAGTGGTTTCTTGTCGACGCTGTGGCTGTGGGCAAAGGTATTGCCGTCCAGGAAGATATCCTGCAAAACCGCGCGGCCGTTCACCGCGGCAAAGAGGTAGCCGCCCGGCTGCTGCCTGGCGGAGAAACCGGTGTTGCCGGCCGGCCGAATTAAGCTTACCCCGAAGTCATCCGGCAGGTTCCAGCCGAGCCGGGTTTCAAAGCCGGTGTTGGCATACGTGGCGACATTACCCAGGGCACAGCCAAGGTGGGTGATAGCATCGATGGCAAAGGTGCCCCGACTGAAAAAAGGGTCAAGTTGCCACTTGCGTTCGTAAATAACGGCCAGGCCAGGCTCGTTTTTCAGCTGATGCTCCCAGCCGTTTGGCTGTTGCAGGTCGCGAAGATCATGCACCGCCTTTTGCGTCTCCTCGGCATAGGAACTCGGCCCGACCAGGCCCAGCTGCAGCTCGATGGTGTCCATCCACTCGCGGCTTCTGGTATGAAATGCCGCAGCCAGGTAAGTCCAGCCGGCATAGGGGCGGTCGTCAGCAATCAGATCGCTGCGGGAGATGTCGGCCGGAGTGTACATGTTCTGGCCTAGGGAGAATTCGACCTTGCGTTTCAGAGCCGGGTCCGGATCGTTGATAAAGGGTAGCCGGAGGATGTATTCAAGGCTCCATTCCGGCAGCTTGCCGCTCTCGACAAAGTTGACCAGATCCGGAGAGATGAGGGTGACCTTTACCCCGTTGGTATAGTTGCGATCCGTGCCGGTAAAAAGATCGTTTTCAAAGTAGATATTCACGGTCCAAGGCAGTTTCGGTTCTTCCGCGGCCAGGGAGGCCGTGGCCGGGAGCAGCCAGAAAAGAGCCGGGAGCAGTCCGGCAAGCCTCAAAGCCTGTTCCCCTGTGGCTCGATCGCGGTCCTGATCCGCTCCAATTGCTCTGCCAGATCGCGCAGCTCCCGCTGCCAGTACTCGCGGCTGCCGAAATCCGGGGCCACCCGGCTCAACCCCTCCTCGGCCACCTGATACGCGCACCAGGCCATGTAGTGGATGAAGCGCATGGCTCGGAGCGGCTCGATCAGCCGCAGGCTCCGCCGATCGAAATCCCGGAAGGTCTCGTAGCCTTCGAGGAAGAGGTCGATCTCGACAAAGGTCTCTTCCCGAAAGCCTGGCAGCAGCATCCAGAAATCCTGCACCGGCGGCCCCAGGGCCATATCGTCGAAATCGATGAGATAAAAGGATTCGCCGGGCCGGTAAATGAGATTGGAAAAATGGCAGTCGCCGTGGATGCGGATCATCTCGGTACCCTTAAACAGCGGGCTGATCTCACTGATCATGGTCTTGGTCAGCTCGGCGAATTGCGGGGCCAGGTCCGCGGGCAGGAACTTGCCGGCCAAAAGATAGTCCGCCTGCTGCCGGGTTGAGCTTTTCGGGGTCATGGTGATCCGCCCCTCCGGAATCCGGCCCGCGCCCACGGCATGGGTGCGGCCGAGCAACCGACCGATTTCCAGCCACTGCTCATCGCTGAATTCATCCGAACTGCGGCCGCCGCATTTGGGAAACACGGCAAAATACATCCCTTCATGTTCGCCCAGGCTGCCGTTGCCCGGCAAGACCAGAGGGGCGATGACCGGGATCTCCCGGCTGGCGAGCTCAAGGAGAAACTCATGCTCGTCTTCGAGCGCACCCCTGGTCCAGCGTCCGGGCCGATAGAACTTGACCACCAGCCCTTCGCCGTCCTCGCCTTCCAGCTCGTAAACCCGGTTGATATAGCTGGCCAGGGGCCGGCAGAGGTTGGTGCAGCGGATATCCATGGCTTTTTCCACCAGGCCGAGAACGATCTCCGGGGTCAGATGGTGGAAAGCGGAATGCGAAGAACAGTGCGAAGTGCTAAGCGCTAAGTGCTGAGGAAAGGAAGAAGCACCCTGATGATTATTCTGCCTTTTCATTTCTCTCTCCATCGCCTTAACTCAGAACTTAGCACTCTGCACTGCCCTTATCCTAAAGCCACATCGAGAACCATCATCACCGCGAAACCAACCATGGTCGCAATGGTGACGAGATCAATATGCTTCGGGTTCTGCTGCGACTCGGGAATCAGCTCTTCCACCACAACAAAGATCATGGCCCCGGCGGCAAAGCACAGGGCATAGGGGAGGACGGACTGCATGCTGAGGACAAAACAGGCGCCCAGCACTCCGGCCACCGGCTCCACCAGCCCGGAACCCTGACCCAGCAGGAAACTCTTCGTCCGGCTCATGCCCTCGCGGCGCAAGGGCATGGACACTGCGGCGCCCTCGGGGAAATTCTGCAAGCCGATGCCGATGGCCAGGGCAATGGCGCCGCCCATGGTGGCCGAAGGAATCCCGGCGGCCACCGCGCCAAAGGCCACCCCCACCGCCAGCCCTTCCGGGATGTTGTGCAGGGTGATAGCCAGCACCAGCAGGGTGCTGCGCTGCCAGGAGGTTTTGATCCCTTCGCTCTTGCTGATATCCAGACCGGGATGGAGATGGGGGAGAAAACGATCGATGAGCCGCATGAACAAGCCGCCGGCCAGGAAACCCAGGGCGGCGGTGCGCCAGGGCACGAAGCCCATCTGAGAGGCCATGGCAATGCCGGGGGCGAGCAGCGACCAGAAACTCGCGGCGATCATCACCCCGGCGGCAAAGCCAAGCATGGAATCCATGACCTTCCGGTTCACCTCCCTGCTCACAAAAACCAGGGCCGCGCCCAATGCGGTGACGCCCCAGGTAAACAGGGTGGCCAGCAGGGCCTGGAGAACCGGATTCAATTGCATAAAAAAAGTAGCCATTGCTGGGGCCTGCCGTCTTTGCTCAGGTACTTGATCCGTAACCGCCTCGCCTGGCATTGTATTCCAGAAGCGGCAAAAAGTATAGGCGGGAAATGGGAGGTCAAGTTTCAGCCTTGCATTCATCCGCATATGCGGATATAATCAAATCACTGTTGGATTCTTCCCAGCATAAACTCCCAACTTCAACGCTCCCAGGATGCCCATGCAAACAACCGCCCAATTCTTTAAAGCCCTTTCCGAAGAGCCCCGTTTGCGGATTCTGGCCCTGCTGCTGGGCGGCGAACTCTGTGTCTGTGACCTGATGGCCGTACTCCAGTTGCCGCAATCCACGATCTCCCGGCACCTTGCCTATCTTCGCAACTCTGGCTGGGTCGAAGGCAGACGTGGCGGGGTCTGGATGTATTACCGGCTGGCCGAGATGCCGACCCCGCTGGCCATGGAACTGGTCGAGCTGCTCGGCAGGAGATTGACCGAACTGCCGGACACGCAAAAGGACTACGCAACCCTGGAAGATTTTCGGCGCACCAAGAAAAATTGCGCCTGATTTTTTGCCGCGATCATCCACAGGAGTGGCCACCATGCCAACCACCGAAAAAAAATTAAGCTTCCTCGACCAGTACCTCACCCTCTGGATCTTCCTGGCCATGTTCCTCGGGGTAATGGCTGGTTATCTCTACCCGCCGGTCACCGAGATCATCAACTCCTTCCAGGTAGGCACCACCAATATCCCCATCGCCATCGGCCTGATCCTCATGATGTACCCACCCCTGGCCAAGGTGCGCTACGAAAAGCTGCATGAGGTTTTCCGCAATTTCAGGGTGCTGGCCCTTTCCCTGGTGCAGAACTGGCTGATCGGCCCGCTCCTCATGTTTCTTCTGGCTATCACCTTTCTCTCCGGCCACCACGAATACATGGTGGGGCTCATCCTCATCGGCCTGGCCCGCTGCATCGCCATGGTCATTGTCTGGAACGATCTGGCCAGCGGCGATACCGAGTACTGCGCCGGGCTGGTGGCCTTTAACTCCATCTTCCAGGTGCTCTTTTTCTCGCTCTACGCCTGGTTCTTCATCTCCGTGCTGCCCGGCTGGCTGGGGCTGGATGGTGCGGTGGTGGCCATCTCCATGGTCCAGATCGCCGAGTCGGTCTTCATCTATCTCGGCATCCCCTTTCTTGCCGGGATGCTGACCCGCTTTCTCGGGCTTAAGCTCAAGGGCGAAAGATGGTACCAGGAAAGGCTGATCCCCAGGATCAGCCCCTTCACCCTGGTCTTTCTGCTTTTCACCATCCTGGTGATGTTTTCCCTCAAGGGCGAATACATCGTGCAATTGCCCTTTGACGTGATCCGCATCGCCATCCCGCTCACCATCTACTTTCTGGTCATGTTCCTGGTCTCCTTTTTCATGTCCCTCAAGGTGGGGGCCACGTACGAGCAGTCCGCCACCCTCTCCTTCACCGCCGCCTCCAACAACTTCGAACTGGCCATCGCCGTGGCCATCGCCGTATTCGGGATCAACTCCGGCGAGGCCTTTGCCGCGGTAATCGGGCCGCTGGTCGAGGTGCCGGTCTTGATCGGCCTGGTCAGCGTGGCCCTCTGGTTCAAGAAAAAATACTTCCCCTTTACCAGGGAAACTCCGGCCGGAATCTGCCATGTTTCCTGCAAACCTTGAGACCATTTCGACCCAGGACGCAATAATTGCTGCTTGAGATGGAAAATCTCACGGCACTTTCAGCAGTTGTCTGAAAAACAAGGAGGAAATCATGGAAATGGACATTGACATAAAAATCCTGGGGCCAGGCTGCAAAAAATGTGGCCAGGTCGCGGAGATGGTCCGGCAGGTAATTGAAGAACACGGCTTCCCTGCGCAGATTGAAGAAATTGCCGGCCTGGACAAGATCGCGGAATACGGGGTGTTGTCCACCCCGGCCGTGGTTATCGGCGGGGACGTGAAATGTTCCGGTCGCGTGCCGGAACGCCATGAAATTCTCCAATGGCTGCGAAAATATCAGGGGACACCGGAGTAAGCTTCCGGCAAGGGACCACACCATGCAACCCGGCAACATACACAATCAACCCGCAACCCCGCAGCCCGCGCCGCCGCTTGCGGTCTCGCGGAAAATCAAATACACCCTGGCCGCTCTTGCCGGGATTGGCCTCTGGTTTGCCCTGTACCGGCAGCTGCACAGTATCGCCGAATACCTTACCTTTTCCCTGCTCACCCTGGAACCGGGCAGCCGCCTGGGCGAGGCGGTGCTCTTCTTTTTCTACGACACCCCCAAGGTGCTGATGCTGCTAACCTTGATTGTTTACGGGGTCGGGGTGCTGCGTTCCTTCTTCACCCCGGAACGCACCCGGAAGATCCTCGCCGGCAAGCGCGAATCCGTGGGCAATGTGCTCGCCGCCGGGCTCGGCATCGTCACCCCTTTCTGCTCCTGCTCGGCGGTGCCGCTGTTTATCGGCTTCGTCACCGCCGGCGTCCCCCTGGGCGTGACTTTCTCCTTTCTAATCTCGGCCCCCATGGTCAACGAGGTCGCCCTGGTGCTTCTTTACGGCTTGCTGGGCTGGAAGGTTGCCGCCCTCTACCTGGGGACCGGCCTCGTGATCGCCATTCTCGCCGGTTGGACCATTGGCCGCCTGCGAATGGAGCGCCATATCGAAGACTGGGTGCGGGAGATGCACGTCAATGCCTCTGACATCCCGGACCAAAGGCTGAGCTGGACGGAACGGTTCGATCACGGCAAGACGGCGGTGCGGGACATCGTCGGCAAGGTCTGGATCTATGTGGTACTCGGCATCGCGGTGGGCGCCGGAATCCACGGCTACGTGCCCGAGGGCTTAATGGCCTCGATCATGGGCAAGGAGTGGTGGGCGGTGCCGGTGGCGGTGCTGGTCGGCATCCCCATGTACGCCAACGCCGCCGGCATCGTGCCGGTGGTGGAGGCCCTGCTCGGCAAAGGCGCGGCGCTGGGCACGGTGCTCGCCTTCATGATGGCCGTCATCGCCCTGTCGCTTCCGGAAACAATCATTCTCCGGAAGGTGCTCAAGCCGCGCCTCATCGCGGTCTTCCTCGGCGTGGTAGGCATCGGCATCATGCTGGTGGGCTATCTCTTCAACATCATCATCTGATACGGAGGTCAATTGTGGAAATCAAGATACTGGGACCGGGCTGCGCCAAGTGCGGCGAGGCGGAAAAAATAATGCGGGCGGCGGTCGAAGAGGCCGGGGTTGCCGCCAGCATCGAAAAGATCAGCGATTTTCAACAGATTGCCAAGTTCGGGGTTTTTTCCACCCCGGCGGTGGTAATCGATGGCCAGATCAAATGCATCGGCAAGGTGCCCTCCAAGACCGAGGCCCTGGGTTGGCTTGCCGGGTAAAAAAGGAGGAAGTCCATCATGTCCGATTGTTCCTTGGATCGCATCACCCTGGCGATGGTGTCGCTTGCCGCCAATATAGCCGCCAATCATCCCAAGAAAGGCCTTTGCCAGCTCGAGCGCTTGCGCGGCTACGGGGTAGCGGAGGAACAGCTTGCTTTAGTGATCGATATCGCCCGCCATCTGCGCAACGAGGCTGGCGAGATGCTCGACCAGGAATTCGAAACAGCCTCTGCCTCGGCGCCGGTCTCCGCACCAGCCCCGCTTACCCTAGACAATGCTCTCCCCGACGGCGCCGCTTGCGGCTGCTCCACCACCGCCAAGGGCAATGCCTGCTGCTAGGCGGCGGCGTTGAACTTGGGTTTTTTTACCCTGTGATCAGTTACGAAGGAAGAAGGGGTCCACATGGAAAAACCAGGGGATATCCGGATCATGCCTGTCGGCGTGGTTCGTTGTGGGCTGCGCGCCCCGGCGGATGCGCCGAAAAACTATACCGAATCGGGCGAAACCGGCAGGCTGGAAATATTCCCGCACTATCTGGAAGCCATGGACGGCATCGTGATCGGCAGCACTCTGGTGGTCCTTTGCTGGTTGCACCAGGCCCGGCGCGATCTTCTCAAAGTTTATCCCCGCGGAGACCGCAGCCGCGGCCCACGCGGGGTCTTCGCCACTAGAAGCCCGGCCAGGCCCAACCCCATCGCCATTTCCGAGCTTACGGTGCTTGGGGTGCAAGGCAACCACATCGAGGTTTCCGGCCTCGATGTGATCGACGGCACCCCGATTCTGGATGTCAAACCCGTGATTGCTCCGGATAAGGAGAAATAAAATGTTCAAAAAAATTCTGGTTTGCGTCGATCCTTACCCCCCGAACCACAACCTCATCTCTTGCGCTGTTTCCCTGAAAAAACTGGGGGCGGAGGAGGTTGTCCTGGCCCACGTTATCGTGGATGCCCCCCTGGGGCTTGACAAAATGCTGATCGCCCAGGCAAGGCCGGAGATGGAACGGCAGAAACAACTTCTTGCAGAAGCCGGGCTCAAGGCCTCCATTGCGATGGCGGCTGGGATTCCGGCCCATGTCCTCAACGACCTTGCCGAAAAAGAGGACGTCTCCGTCATCATCATCGGTGCGCAAGGCAGGGGGCTTCTCGAATCCATTACCCTGGCGGGAAATCCGCTGGGCAACGTGTCCGCCAAACTGCTGCATATCACCCGTCGCCCGCTGCTCCTCATCCCCGGCACGTTGCCCGCCCTGGAATCCGGCCGGGAAATGTCGGACCTTTTTTCCCATCTCCTCTATCCCACCGATTTTTCCGACACGGCGGAGATTGCTTTTGCCTATCTTGAAACCATGGTTCGCGCCACGCAATGCCCCATAACCCTGCTCCATGTTCAGGATAGCTCCCGACCGGCGCCGCATCTCGGCCATCGCTTCAAGGAACTACAAACCCTTGACGACCGCCGCCTGCAGCGGTTGCAAGGTTGGCTAACAGGACTCGGCGCAACGGATGTGCGCATCGACCTTGCCCAAGGAAGCCCGGGGGAGGAAATTGTGGCAAGGGCCAAGGCCGGAGGCTGCTCCCTGATCCTCATGGGAACCCAGGGCAAAAGCATCACCCGAGAAATCCTGCTGGGCAGCGTGGCGCACCATGTCGCCCGGCATGCCACGCAACCGGTTCTCTTTATTCCGGCTCTGCAGTGAGCAGCGGTAACTATCCAGCTCAGTGCCGAAAATGAACAAAAACCACCGAACAGTAACTGTCCAGCAGTGCCGTAGCTGCTAGGCAGAAGCCTGCGAAGTGTGCTGGTGCCCATGAGCAGGCTGATAACAACGCAGATGCGGTGCTGCTGGATAGTTACGAACAGCGTAAAATTTGACTGACTGCGATGAGTGGGAGGAGACCATGCTGCTAAAGGAATGGACAAAGGAAATAACCAGGGCAGCATGCCGGCCCGAGGCTAAGACCTTACATTGCATTGCAAGGCTTAAGCAAGACATCGGCGAGGTCATCCCATATCTCAATGCCGTGCTGGGCGGCTACACCTATGTCTTGGAGCCGCCTTCGGCAACATTCCGCTCCCAGGGCAAGCTGATCTCGGTACATGCCGACCACATCGCCATCAATGCCCTGCGGGATGCCGAGGAGGCCGAAAAAATCCTCCAGTGGCTGCAAGGGGAAATCAATGCAGCTTGGGAGAAAAGGGCTGAAATCACCCCCAGTTTCCAGGCCGCCCCTCGACCGCAGGTGATGCAGATCGTCAAACTCCTGCCCAAAACCAATTGCAGAAAATGCGGCCAGCCCTCCTGTCTGGTCTTTGCCGCCCTGGCGGCCGAGGGCGGCAAGGGCGCGGAGCATTGCCAGGAACTTGCAGCGGACAACCGGCAAAAATTAGAAGAGTATCTCGGACAATTCCGTTTCGACGTATAAAGCTGAGTTGAGCAGCTTGCCTGCTCAAACGAAACTTATACCCTCCGGGTGCAAAGCTGAGTTGAGCAGCTTGCCTGCTCAAACGAAACTTATACCCTCCGGGGACAAGCTCTCTGTTCGGCTCCCGGCAACAAACCAGAACAACAGGAGGTTTTGCCATGACGTGGGCTCATCATTGGTGCCATCCTGACCTGATCTATATCCCGATGTTCGCCTATTCCATGGAGGGGAAAGATGGCGCATAGTCACGATCACAACTACGAGGGCCACAGTCACACCCCCGCCGATTTCAGCCGCGCCTTTGCCATCGGTACCGCCCTGAACCTTGCCTTTGTTTTGGTGGAGGGAGGCTACGGCATCGTGGCCAATTCCTTGGCATTGGTGGCCGACGCGGGGCACAACCTGAGCGACGTCATAACTCTGCTTCTGGCCTGGGGCGGCATGGTTCTGGCCCGGCGCGGGGCCACACCCCGGCACACCTTTGGTTTCAAAAAGGGCACCATTCTGGTCTCCCTGGGAAGCGCCCTGTTTCTTTACGCCGCCGTCGGGGTGATCATCTGGGAGGCCTTCGCCCGCCTGCGCGCCCCCGCCGAGGTGAACGGCACGGCCATTACCGTGGTGGCCGCCATCGGAGTGCTGATCAACACCGCCACCGCCCTGCTCTTCATGGCAGGCCGGAAGAGCGACCTCAACATCAAGGGCGCCTTCCTGCACATGGCCGCCGACGCCGCGGTCTCAGCCGGGGTGGTGGCGGCCGGATTCGCCATCATGGCCACCGGCTGGAACTGGCTCGATCCGCTGATCTCCATGGCCATCGCCATCGTGGTTCTCATTGCCGGCTGGGGATTATTGAAGGATTCACTCCATCTCACCATGGCAGGCGTCCCGGCCCATATCGAGGCCGAGACGGTGCTTGACTCTCTCACCGGACTGCCGGGGGTGGCCTGCGTCCACGACCTGCATATCTGGGCGGCCAGCACCACGGAAACCGTACTCACTGCCCATCTGGTCATGCCGGAGGGCGGCAATGACGCCTTTCTTCACGACACCGCCGAACGGTTGCGCCACGACTTCGCAATCCATCACACCACCATTCAGGTGGAGCGTGAGGGCCTGAACGGCGTCTGCCATATCAATACCAAGGCGCACGGTTGCTGCTGGCCGAAGCAGGCCGCTGCCGCACCAGACTCGCCCCCACCAATATCCCCCGCTACCGGGGCAGGAGATTTACCATGAAAAAAGCCCTTCTGCCGGCCGCGTTTGTGGCCATGGCCCTCATGCTGCCCGCCCCTTGCCATGCCGACAAAACACTTGATGAGTATCTTGCCGGTTTCACTTACCAGGAGCGCAAGGATATGAAGATCGACAGCAAGGAACTGGTGGAGTTGCTCAAGAAAGGCGAGGCCCAGCTCATCGATATCCGTTTTCCCGAGGAGTTTGCCGCCTGGAGCATGGGATTCGCCAAAAACATCCCGCTCAACGAGCTGCCGGGACGGCTTAACGAGCTGGACAAAAACAAGCTGATCGTCACCGCCTGCCCCCACTATGACCGCTCCAGCATGGCTCGGCTCTACCTTACCACCAAGGGGTATCGGTCCAGATACCTCAACGACGGGCTGCTCGGGCTGGCGGAGCTGCTCAGGGGTGACAAGGCGCGGGATTTTATCAATGCCACCCAAAAAACCATAACCCCCAAGGAGAATAGATGAAAATTTTGATCCGCTTCGCAGTGTTTCTGGCCGCCCTTATGGTTCTGCAGGTTTCCGAAGGCCGCGCCGGCAACGCCCCTCTGACCATCCCGGTTCCAGGCATGGTGACCATGGTTGATCTGGGCGCCAACTCCTGCATCCCCTGCAAGATGATGGCCCCCATCCTGGAGGAACTAAAAACTGAGTACAAGGACAGGGCCGCCATTGTTTTTATCGATGTCTGGAAGAATCCTGAGGAGGGCAAGAAATTCAAGGTGAGCCTGATACCCACCCAGATATTTTTCGACAAAAACGGCAAGGAGGTCTACCGCCACAGCGGCTTCATGGACAAGAAGAGCATCATGGCCCAGCTGACCAAAATGGGCATTGCCCAGCCCGCTGCCGGAGGCGGCAAGTGATGGAATCGCTTTTTCTCCAGGTCAATGCCTGGATGAGCGCGGGCCTGGCCCTGGCCGCCCTGGGCTGTTTTCTCTGGGGCATGATCAGCGTCCTGCTCAGCCCGTGCCACTTGGCTTCCATCCCTCTGGTGGTGGCCTATGTGGGCGGCCAGCAAAAACTGGTCGAAGGCAGGCAGGCGATCAAGTATGCGGTGCTGTTCAGCACCGGCCTTTTTCTGACCATTTTCCTGGTGGGGGTGATCTGCGCCCTGCTCGGCCGGATGCTGGGCGATGTGGGGCCTTACTGGAGCATGGCCGTGGGGATGATTCTGATCTGGGTGGCCGTCGACATGCTGGGGCTGGCCAAATGCGCCATACCCGGCGGGCTCCTGGGGAAATTACAGGTACAGGGGGCGTGGGGAGCCTTTGTGCTGGGGCTGGCCTACGGGGTGCTTTCCGGCTCCTGCACCTTTGGTTTTATTGCCCCGATCCTGGCGATCATCACCGTGCAGCAGCAGGTGCTGACCGGGGTGCTGCTGATCCTTCTTTTTGCCCTGGGTCACTGCCTGCCCATCGCCGTGGCCGGCAGCTCCACCGCCATGGTGAAAAGGCTGCTGGCCAACTCTTCCTTCGACCGGGCCAGCCTCTGGTTTCGTAAGGGGGCCGGGCTGCTGATCGCCGGGCTGGGGGTTTATTTCCTGACGAGGCCGTTCTGGAATTACTTCTGATTTAACAAAAGAGAAATGAGCGGCGGGAGGAAATCCCTTACTCCACCTGCATTTCCCGCAGCACCTCAAGCTCGACGCTAAGCGCATCGATGCCCCGTACGGCGGTCAGGGCCAGCGCTTTTTTTCGGCAGAATTCCAGACAAAGCCCGCAGCCGCTGCATTTGGCCCAATCGAACTGAAGCCGCTTCCTTTCGTCCTCCCGGGTGTTTTTCAATGCCCCGGTGGGGCACATCCCGGCGCAAGCGCCGCAGAAATTGCAATCTTCGCTGACTGTCAGGGTAAAGAAGAGCCTAAGCAGGCTTTGCCGGGTGCTTTGCTCGCCGCTGCAGGTAATCGCCTGCCGGAGTTGGACCAGCCGGGCCGGTTGGTGCTTGTGGGCATGCTGTTCCTTTGCCGCGAGATCCGCCTGCAAGTTGGCCATGGTCTCGGTGGCGGCGTGGAAGGAAATTTCGCGGAAGGCCTTGAAAAAGGCCCGGCGGCTTGCGGACTCGGCCAGTTCGTCTCCTTCTTCCTCCTCAAGCAGCAGCCTCAGCCCGCCGGTAATCCCGCCGCTGCCCAGCCTGCTTTCAAGGTTAGCGAGCCGCCGGGCCAGAATTTCCCGAACCGATTCGGCACGGCAATCTCCGCATTTAATCAGACTCAGGCGCACCCCTTTGCCAGCCCCCGCGGCCAGGGCGGCAAGCTGCTCCTCAGCCAGGGCGCCCAGGCAGGGAAGAATAATCTCCTCGCCGCTGACAATCGCCTTTTCACAGCAAAGGCGCAAAGCCTCCCGGCCAGCGGCCTTGGCCGGCCAGGTGCTCAGGCGCTGATCCTTGCCCACCAGGGCCTCGGACGGGCAGACCGCGGTGCAGGCCAGACAGCCCACACAGCGTTTCGAGTCGATCCGCACCCCGCTGCCCTGTTCCGTACTGATGGCCTGGACCGGGCACTCGTCGAGGCAGCGGCTGCATTCATTACCTTGCAGCCGGTTGCGCAAACAGCGGCGGGAGATAAAATCAAGGGGGGGCGGTTCGCTGTTCTTGAACCGCGCGGCTAAGCGGTCGGCAAGGCTCATGGAGCTGGTAAAGGCTCGGTTGCAGCGAGGCGCTGTTTCTCAGAGGCAATGAATTCGTTCAGGCATTCACCCAAGCCAAAGTAGAAAGGAAGCGAGGCGTGGCCTACGATCGCCTTGCCCAGCTGTGGCGCCCAGGGGGCAAGCAACCTGGTGAAAAAGCGGTTCCGGATCGTGGTGAAATCGTCAAGATCGGCCTGGTTCGCCTCACTGATCGCCTGGGCGATCTTCTGCTCCAAAAAGCTCATGAACTCAAGCTCGATGGCGATGTGATCCGGAAATTCCTCCCCTTCATGCTTTACCCCAGCCTCGGCGTAAACCTTTTTCACCTCCATGGTCGAGTCGCCCATGAGCCGCCGCCCTTCTTCCAAATAGACGGATCCGTATGGATGAGCTGGAATATTGAAAGGCCCCAGGAAAAGCGCGGCGTATTCCTGGAGGAGTTCTTCCTGACTGTTTCTCTGAAGCCCTTCCCCCATCCACCGACAGGAAGCAGCCGAGGCAGGAAGCGCCAGCTTATCCATCAGAGCGGCCAGATTGGCGCAAAGATTCTCTTCCAAAAACATTTCCTTTTCCGGCTCATAAAAACAGGCGGCGAGCAGCCGGTATGCATCACTTATGGTCAAGCTGGCCTGGGTACGTTGATCGGTGGTCATGAAAACTCCTTGAAAAAGTAACAATTAACTCCGGGGCCACATTGGTACAATTTACACCCTTCGGGCATAAGCTTCGTTTGAGGAGGCAAGCTACCCAACTCAGCTTTGCACCCAGAGGGGATAAGTTTCGTTTGGACAGAAAAGCTGCCCAACTCAACTTTACCAAAAAAAGGGGCGGGACGCACACGCATCCCGCCCCGGCACAAAATATTATCCCCTGCTCAGGCTATTTTGCCGCGCTGAAGCTACGGATGTAATAGACATTGGGCTTGGTGCCCTTCTCGGGTTTGAGAACCGTGCCCTTGTACTTCTTGACCAACTGGGCGACTTCGCTGTTCTTGTCGCTGATATCGCCAAAAGTCCGGGCCTTGGCCGGACAGGCAACCACGCAGTTGGGCAGCTCGCCCTTGGAAACCCGGTGCTCGCAAAAAATGCACTTCTCGGTGATGTTGCTCCTCCGCACATCCTGATAGTCAGGATGGTCGTACTTGGTCCGATGAGGCGGGTTGTCGATCTTGGCCGCAATCTCCGCCGGCGCCGTGGTGCAGCCGGCGATCATTTCGGTCTTGTCGGCATAGAAAGGCTCATAGGGCGTGCCCTCATCACCAGTGTAGCTGATAACGCTGGTCTCGCCGCCCTTGACATCCACCTTGGAATAGGGGCAGGCGTCCTGACAGGCGCGGCAGCCGATGCAACGCGCATCGTCATGCATGGTGATGCCTTCCTTGGTCTTGTACATCGCCTTGGGAGTCACCGGGCACGCCTTGACACAGGCAGCCTTGGCGCAGTGGTTGCAGAGCACCGGCCGGGAGGTGTATCTGGTTTTGGGAAACTTGCCGGTGGTCTCATTTTGGAAGTCGGCCCAATTGTGGGTCTGGCCACCGCTTCTGCCGGCGGTGTTATTCTCGGTTTTACAGGCCAGGGCGCAGGCCCCGCACCCGACACATTTCTGAAGATCTATTACCATCGCATATTGCGTCATTTGTCATTTCCTCCTGTAAAAAAATGCATTAGGCCTTCTGAATTTTTACGCCGGTAAATCCGCCGTTTCTGGCAGTGGCGCCGCTGAGCCGGTCGTAATCATCAACAAGCAGCTCGTTGTTGTTGCCGCCTCTGGCAATCGCCTTGGCATAGTCCTTGGCGGCGGTCCGGCCGTAGGCCCAGTGGCCCTGACCATAGCATTTGGCGATGGTGCCGGGGCGCACCCCTTCCCAGAGTTTCGCCTTGACCGTGATGCTGCCGGTGGTCGAGCTCAGCTTGACCATGTCGCCGGTCTTGATGCCAAGCTTCTTGCCGTCCGCCGGATTGATCTTGACGACATCGTCCCAACTCTCGTCACCCACATCCACCTTTTTAAACTCATGGTACCAGACGGCGTTCTGGCTCCGGCCCTCGCGGTTGAGCCGCGACTTGTGGTCGATGAAGGTGAAGGGGTATTCCTCTTGGCTGCCGTGGCGCTTCGGCGACTCATAGTGCGGCATGAAGGCCAGTTCGCCTTGGGCCTCGTAGCCGCTGGACTTGAGGATGTCGTCCACCGTGGTCTTGTGCTTTGCGGCAAACAGGCCCAAGGTCTTCTTCAGGGTCTCGCCGTAGAACTCGAACTTCTTGGTTTCGGTCTTGAACTTGCCCCAGTTCTTCTTGTAGGCATAGGTCTCGGTGTTGTAGATGCCCTTCGCCTTGAAATCCTCCCAACCGGAGATCTGGTCGCCCTTCATCTTTTCCTTGCCATTCCATACCTTCTGGCTGGCGATTTTCGCAGCAATTTCGGCGAACTCGCCAGAGTTGGTAGGTTTTTTCTTGGTTTCCGGATCTTCAAATGAGGCGTAGTAGTCGAAGAGGTTAGCAAAGCCCTTGGCCTTCAGCTTTTCGGCCAGCAGCCACATAACTTCGGTTTCCTCGGGTTTGGCCTGGCCCAGCGGTTTGACCACCGGTTGCTGAATGGACATGTGGCCGTGCAGGTTCGCCATGTTAGTGATGATGGAAAGCTTCTCCCCAGGCGCAAAGGTGGCTGGCAGGACGATGTCGGCATACTGAGTCATCTCCGCAGCGTTGGTAACCATGTGGACAAAGAACGGAATCTGGGGCAGCGCCTTTTCCCAGCGATGGGCGCCGGTGCCGGAGAAGACAAAGTTGCTCCAGGTGCTGAGGAATATCTTGCAGGCGCCCGGATCTTTCAATAGGCCGTTGGCCACGTTATTGGTGACCACGTTCGCCTTGGGGCTCTCGGTGACCTTGCCGTCTTTTTCCTTCTTGTCATAGCCTCCCAAGATGGCGGGCATGTCCTTGGCGCCGCGGCCATCTAGCTTCTTGCCGTGGCCGTGATGTTGGGCGACCTCGTCAATGAACTTGTCGGGTTTGGGAAAACTCTGAACCGGCGCGCTGGAACCCTGCATGACGCCGCCCTCGGTCTCGATCGAGCCGAGCAGACCGTTTAAGGCGTAAACCGCCATGGCCGCATAGGTGCCGCGCGGGGTCATGGCCACGCCCGGGCCCATGTATACGGCGCAGGAAGTACCGGCCTTGCCCATGGTGCGGGCCATCGCAACAATCTCTTTTTCCGGGATCAGAGTGACCTTGGCGGCCCAAGCTGGGTTCTTGTCTTTGAGCTCGATGTTCCACCATTTGACCACGCCGTGGGTCTGCTTCTCCTCAAAGGCGGCCTCGTCCACCGTGGCGCCGGTCTTGAAGAGGTTCTTGCCATCCTTGAAGTCGCCGACAAACTCCTTGCTCCACATGCCTTCGGTCAGGAGCACATGGGCAACCGCTGCGGCCAGAGCGCCGTCTTCACCCGGTTTGATGGGAACCCACTGATTGGCTTTGGCGCCCGAGGCGGAGAGGCGGGGATCAACGACGATGACCGAGCCCCGGTCAAAGATGTCGCCGAATTTATTGATGCTATTGGGGACCTGCCGGTTGGAGCTCAAGGGATCCGTTCCCCAGATCACCAGGCAGGTGGTCTTGGCCATGTCGTAATCGCGGTAGCCGAAGAAACCCTGGGTGTACCCGGGACCCATCTTTTCCGCCTCGGCGCAGATGGCGCTGTGGGAGAAGTAGTTGGGGGTGCCGTAGATCTTGGGCAGGGTGCCGTAAAGCAGGTTAGTGGAGATGGGGGAATAACGGCCGCGCATGTACATCAGCTTCTCGGGCTCACCGGCCTTGCGCAGTTCGATCATCTTGTCGGCAACGGTGTTCAAAGCCTCGTCCCAAGTGATCGGCACGAACTTGGGATCAACGCCCCGGCCCTTGACCGGGTTTGTCCGCTTCATCGGCACCTTGACCCGGTCGGGATCGTATAACTGCTGGAGCATTATGTGGCCTCTGGGGCAGCAGTACCCGTTGTTTGCCTTGCACAGCTGGTTGCCACGCACCTTCACGGCGCGACCGTCCTGAACAAAAAACTCGACTGGGCACCAGGCAGTGCAACCCTGGCAGGTGGAGGGCATCCACTTGCCGGGTTTTGTCCCGCCGATGACGCCACGGGGCGCCGCAGCCAGGGCGTTCAGGGTGGAACCCTTGAAGGCGGCAACCGCCAAACCGGTCGCTGCGCTCAGCTTGAGAAAATCTCTTCTTTTGATCTTCATGCGTTTCTTCTCCTTTGTTTGCTTCAGGCTATACTACCCTTTGTCACATCCGCATTTCGCTCTATCTTGATCGGGAGATCAGCCTTGACAACTCCCCCCCGGATAACCTTGGTAAAAATTCCTTCCTTGGGCATGATGCAGTCGCCGGTGGCCTTCTTGATGGCGCAGCCGTCGTTGTGGCATTTCTTGCCGATCTGGGTAACTTCGAGTTCCACCTGCTCGTTGATGATCAGCCGGTCGCCGACGGCAAGCGTCATCAGGTCAAGACCCCGGGTGACGATGTTCTCGGCAAACACCCCGTGCTTCAGGTGGGGCAGCTTCTTCTTTACCGTATCGATGCTTTCCCCGGCCAACAGGGAAACCTGCCGATGCCAGATCCCGGCATGGGCGTCCCCGGTGATCCCCCAGTTTTCCTCCAGAAAAATCTCGGGCACCTGTTTTTTGACCATGCCTTTTTTTTCGCTGATGCAGACCGCTTCGACCACACTCATAAGTCACTCTCCTGATTGTTGTCCCCGCCGCTATACCATTTGCCAGAAGGCCGGGGGCACAAACCAGCCCGAAACACTTCTAAATGTGAATGAGGATAAGAGAAGCGCAAATAGAAAACAAGCGGGGTTTTTTTGATTTCTTTGTAGGGATTTTCCCGACAAGCGGTAAAGGACTCACCGGCCGGTTTTTTTCTGTCTGGCCACCAACTCGACCAGCTCAGATCTGGTCTCCAGGCCAAGCTTGGCCATGGACCTGGAGCGATAGGTAGCCACGGTTTTTTCACTGAGAAACAGCTGCTCGGCAATCTCCCTGCTGGTAAAGCCCATGACCACCGCGAGCATGACCTGCTGCTCCCGTTTGCTGAGCGAAAGCCAGAGCATCTCCTCCGGGGAGGCGACGCTCTTGTCCTGTCCGGCCAGAAGATCCGGCATCATGGCCGGATGGATATAAATCTGCCCCCGCATCACCGAACGGATGGCGTAGAGCAGATCGACATCCAGGCATTTCTTGAGCATAAAGCCCTTGGCCCCCTTGGCCACCGCCTCCTTGAGATACTGGTGGTCCTCGTGCATGGTCAGCATCAGAACGCGGCTCGCGGGCGCCTGCCGCAAGATATCCGGCAAGAGCAATAGCCCGCTGGTTTCCGGCAGAGAGATATCAAGGAGAACGATGTCCGGCTGCAACTCCCTGGCCTGGGCCAGGGCCTTCGGCCCCGAATCCGCCGTTCCCGCCACCACCATGTCCGGTTCGGCATTAAGGAGCAGGCTCAGGCCGGAGAGGAGTACCGGATGATCATCGACCACCAGGATGCGGATCATTTCACCCCCGGAGGGTACAACTTTCGTATGAGCAGACAAGCTGCTCGACTCAGCTATATTCATGGCAAATCCCCGCTCTGGCAGCCATTTCAAAAACCAGCATGGCGCCCTCGTCCGGACTGCTCTCAATCCGGAAAGTTCCTTGTAACAACTGGATTCGTTCCTGCATGCCCAGCACCCCGAGACTCGTCTTGGCATCGACCAGATCAGGGTCGAAACCGATGCCGTTGTCCTCGATTACGCCCCTGATTTTATCCCCGCGCCATTCCAGGAGCACGCTCACCTCGGTGGCTTGGGCATGCCGCGCCACATTGGCAAGGGCTTCCTGAACAACCCGATAGATGCAGGTTTCCGTGCAAGCATCCGGTCTTTTCTCGGCAAAACCGATGATGGTAAGCTCCACCATGATTCCCTGCCGGCCAATAAAACTCCGGACCAGCATCTCCACCGCCGGAACCAGCCCAAGATCGTCCAGTACACTTGGCCGCAATGCCACCGCCAGATCATGAATCGCCGCCATCTCCTCGGTTATGGCCTTTCTCAGCCGGCCGATACTCTGGCTGGTCTCGCTTTCGTTTTTCGCATTCTCCAGCATTTTGAGATCTACCATGACCGAGGCCAGGGCCTGCCCGGTCTGGTCGTGAAGCTCGCGGGCGATACGTTTTCTTTCGCTTTCCTGCCCTGCCATGACCCGGTGCAGGAAATCCCTCTGAAGATACTCCTTTTCCAGCCGGGCATTATCGGCGCTGGCAAGAGAAAGTACCATGGCGTTGAAGCCTTCCATGAGCTTCCCCAGTTCGTCTTTGGTTTCAGCAGGGATCAGGCGCACCGAATAATCCCCGCCCTGCACCGCCCTGGTTGCCTTAAGGAGTCTGCCCACCGGTCTGGTGATAAGCCAGGTCAGACCCAGAGAGAGCAGCATCCCGAATGTCGCGACCAGCAAAGTGGTTCGGGCAAGGGCGCCGGTGATCCCCTCGATCTGGCGTTGCAGCCGGTCGCCCCTCACGGCGACCAGCACCTCGCCTTCGCTGCCGTTACTGATACCGGCGCTGGCCTCCCAGATCTTTCCCTCGTTGGTGTGGAGCAGACGCAGCTCGGACGATGCCGAGGGGATACGGGCAGGACTCGTCAGCAAATCCACCGGAAACCCGCCTTCAAAGGTATGGGCGATTACCTGACCTGTGGAATTGCGGACAAAAATGTAGCGCAGATCAGGACGGCTCTGAACCATGTCCCTGAGCATCTGAGTAAGACCGTAAAGGTCGTTGATCAGTAGATAGTCGTAGACCTGATAGGAGAGTCCTGCGGCGATAAAACGACTTTCTTCCTTGAGAAAATCATCCATGTTCTCCTTGAGCGCTTTCTGAACATTATAAATGGTCACCGCGCCGAAGAACAGGATCAAACCAAGGGCCAGCCCGAGAATCTTCAGTTTCAAGGGGACACTGAGCAGGAAGGATTTCCCCTTGTCGATGGTCTGCTGAAAAAGCGCTTTTATAAAGGAGGCCGCAGGTGCCACAATAGTTCCCCCCTACAATCCGTACATACCTGGTTCTGGTTCAACAAAACGCTCCACTCCGATAACTTCCAGGGCTTTTATCCCCTCCGGGTCCTGATGGAGGCCGAGAAGCAGCGCCTTAAGCTGGGTTTTAATCTCCGGGGAAAGTGTGCGCGGCACCACCACCGGCGGAATCCCGAACTTAGCTGATTTCCAGATTACTTTAGTCTTTCGGCCTATTTCCTCATTGCGTTTTCCGATAAATTCGTAGACCAGATTGTCCACCGAAGCGCCGTCCGCGATGCCCTCCATTACCGCAGCCACGGAACGGTCGTGGCCATGAGTGAAAATTGTTCGGGCAAAAAAGGTTTCCGGTTGCTGCCCCATGCTCCGCAACAAGGCGATAGGGGCAAGATAGCCGGTGTTGGAAAGAGGATCGGTGAAGGCGAAGACCTTGCCGCGAAGGCCGGAAAATTCCTGAACCGGCGAGGACGCTGGAACTATAATGAAGGACTGGTAGGTAGTTTTGCCGTTGATCTGCGGGACAACCAGCAGAGACATCGTCTCCTTCCTGTAGGCCCCGGTGCAGATGATTCCAACATCCACCACGTTTCTGGCCAACAGATCATTCAGTTCCTGATAGGTTTTACGCTGAACCAGGACTGCCGGTTTGCCCATCCTGCGGCTCAAATAGTTGATGAGCGGCTGATAGGAGAGCGCTGTTCCCTGGGGTGAGAGGACGGCGCCCACCCCGACCCGGAGCGCTTGCGAGTCAGGCTCAATTTGCTCGACCGGCAGCTGCTTAAGCCGGTCGAGACGAATCTGCTGTTTCTGCCCCTGCTTTTCTTGCTGACCGGCCTCGCAGCCTGCCAGGAGAAGCAAAATAAATCCCAGACAGATGAACTTGATCCAACCGGAGTCGAGCCGTTTTTTTGTCCGCATAGTCATCTCGGCACATCTCCTCTTGATTTTTCGGGATTTGTCTTCCCCAAAAAGCATCCTGACCCAAGACCTGCCCGGTGGGCTGGTCACTCCATGATAAATCCGGCCACCGGCAACCCCTTGCCCCAGGCCTGCCAGGCACCGCCGTAGATATCCAGGGTCTGGGCAGCGCTGTCGTAAGTGGCCTCGATGCCGGTCTCCAGGCTGCACCTCCGGTCATAGTTGGTGTGGCTGAAAACCAGCCGGTAGGTTGTCCCGCTCTGGGGAACCGCCTCCTCGACATAGGCGACATGGCCGGTGGGCATGCCCCGCCTCCCATTGGCACCAAGGATCAGAATGCTGCCGGGCCGGGGGACAACAGAGGTGTTGCCCCGCTCTTTTTCGCAGGCAAACCAGGTGAGCGGCCCGTTTTCATGGCCAAGACGGCAAGTGGCGATCCCGCTCCGGCAGCGGGCAAAAGGAAGGCTCTGGGGCTCGCAGCGGCCGCCTTTTTTCTTTTTACTCCCCGCGCTCCCCGGGCGCAGCTGAAAACACTCCGCCGTGGCGCGGCCGCGCCCGGCCAGAACGACGGCAAAATCCTCCGGCAAAGGTGCCTGTTCGGCCAGGGATTCGTGACTGATGCTTACGAAAACCAGCAGAACAAGGAGAAAAATTTTCCAGGTCTGCCGGGCCGTGCTTCGCTGCATATAAATGTTGTGCGCCCTGAGCAGCAGGCACGGGGTAGCCATTATTGCACATCTTCAATAATTTGGCGGGTTGTAGCTCGCATGGTCCCAACATGTGTTGTGCAGATGTGAAAAATCTCTTCAGCATCGACATCAAAGTATTGATGGCTGATAATATCCCGTAACCCTTTGGCTTTTTTCCAGTCAACCTGGGGATATTGCGACAGCAAAGCCCCGGCTGTGATTTTGTCCAGATTTTTCAAGCTCTCCCCGATAGCAATCAGCAACATGCAAATACTGTCGAGCTTTTCCATTCCAGCTGGTGATTGCGTAAAATCTTGCACGGATTTCACCGGTGCAAATCTCTGCAAAATGGTCGCGGTCGCCGTATGCAGGCGTTGCAGAATTTCCAGAACAAGGGCTTTATCATACATAGAGCGCCTCCTGATCGATTCTGCTCTTCAGAAAAGCATTCATGGTCTCCCGATATCTGACAATATCCACCGGGCAGTGCAGTTGTTCTTCCAGCTCTTGCTTGATCCCGATAAGCGTGAACAAATCAGGCGTTGTCAGTTCCACCACCACATCGATATCGCTGCTTTCAATCATGCTGTCTCTGGCTGCCGAGCCGAAAAAGCCAAGCCTGATAATTTGGTATTTATCCTTGTTCATTTCCTTGAACCGGCGCAAATAGTTTATGACTTCATCTCTTTGCATTATTCCCCCTCACTGTAATCTCAATAATCGTCATGGCGTCGTGGCCGAAGAAATCAATCCCCTTGACCGCGATCCTGATCTGAAGCGACCGCTTACGATTATAGCATCGCTCCATTCGAGCATACAAGCGGCATGCCGGAGAGGCAAGAGAATAGAGTTGCGCCGCTTGGGCAGTCATGCTATAAGTGCCGCCTTTTCATGGAGATACCATCTGGACATCTGTCCTTTTCCTTTTCTTGCGAGCGCATCATGATCCACCTCAGCAACCTCAGCAAACAGCACGGCTCCCAGATCCTTTTCGCCAATGCCGGCCTGCAGATCCTCCCCGGCCTGCGCACCGGCCTGGTCGGCCCCAACGGGGCAGGCAAATCCACCATCTTCCGCTTGATCACCGGCGAGGAAGAAGCGGACAAGGGTGAGATCTCCTGCGCCAAGAAAACGGTGATCGGCTATTTTTCCCAGGAGGTGGGCGAGATGTCCGGCCGCTCGGCCCTGGCGGAGACCATGGCCGCGGTGGGCGAGGTGATCCGGTTGGGCGAGGAGCTTAAGGAGATGGAAGCGGCCATGGCCCAGCCCATGACCGAGGAGCAGATGGCCACGCTCCTTGAGAAATACGGCGACGCCATGGAGGAATTCGAGCACCGCGGCGGCTACGACCTGGAATCGCGAGCCCAGGCGGTGCTGACCGGGCTGGGCATCGGGCCGGAGGATTTTAACCGGCCGGTGGAATCATTCAGCGGCGGCTGGAAGATGCGCATCGCCCTGGCCCGGATCCTGACCATGAACCCCGATGTCCTGCTGCTCGACGAGCCCACCAACCATCTGGACGTGGAATCCATCGTCTGGCTGGAGGAATGGCTGGCCAAGGAATTCAAGGGCGCGGTGCTCATGACCTGCCATGACCGAGATTTCATGAACCGGTTGGTTTCCCGGATCATCGAGGTGGCCAACGGGACGATCACCACCTACAGCGGCAATTACGATTTTTATCTCCGCGAACGGGAGATCCGGCGGGAACAGCTTGTCGCCAGCTTCCGCCGCCAGCAGGAGATGCTGGCCAAGGAGGAGGATTTTATCGCCCGCTTCGCGGCCCGCGCCTCACATGCCTCCCAGGTCCAATCCCGGGTCAAGAAGCTGGAGAAGATCGAGCGCATCGAGCTGCCCGTGGAACAGCGGCTGATCAGCTTCGAGTTTACCGAGCCGCCCCGAAGCGGCGACGACGTGGTGCGCCTCGACGGGCTGGCCAAGGCCTGGCCCCTGGACGGGGGCGGGGAAAAGCCGGTATTTTCCGGGATCTCCGGAGTAATCCGCCGGGGAGAAAAGGTGGCGGTGGTCGGGGTCAACGGCGCCGGCAAGTCCACCTTCTTGAAGGTTTTGGCTGGCCGAACTGAACCCACTTCCGGCTCCGCCACCATCGGAGCCAACGTCGGCCTCGGTTATTTCAGCCAGCATGCCATGGATGTTCTAGCCCCGGAGCGGACTGTCTTCGAAACCGTACAGGACGCCCTGCCCCAGGCCAACATCGGCGCCATCCGCAACCTCTGCGCCGCCTTTCTCTTCATGGGCGACACGGTGGACAAGCAGATCAAGCTGCTTTCCGGCGGGGAAAAAAGCCGAGTGGTGCTGGCCACCCTCCTGGCCCGGCCGCTCAACTTCCTGATCCTGGACGAGCCCACCAACCATCTGGACATCCAGTCCCGGGAGATATTGCTGGGAGCGCTGCAAAAATTCACCGGTACCGTGGTGCTGGTAAGCCATGACCGGCATTTTCTCCGTTCGCTGGTGAACCGGGTCATGGAGGTTGATCACGGGGAACTGCGATCCTACGGGGGCGATTACGAATACTACCTGCGCAAGGCCGGCTATCAGGCATAGGAGGAGCCCATGCGCAGCGATTATTCCGCCCTGTTTTTTTGTATTGCTTGTTGCCCCAGTTTTGACAGACAATGGGAACGGAAGAGGATGGATAACAGGAGAAGAGGATGGGCCGCAACGTTATAATATTTTGCCTGTTGGCGCTTCTTTTCGGGACCTCCCTCGGCTGCGAGGGGAGCAACCCCGAAATCAAGGGGCCGCGCATGGGAATACGGCCCCAATCCGCCGGGGTGCCCGTCTATCACTTTGCCGTCCACCCCCTTCATAATCCGGGCAAACTCACTCAGGCGTATCAACCGCTCATGGCCTACCTGAATGACCGGTTGCAGGGAGCGCGCCTGGTTCTGGAGGCATCGCGGGACTACGCCAGCTTCGAGGAAAAGTACCAGGCGCGCAAGCCCGAATTTCTGCTACCCAATCCCTGGCAGACCCTGCAGGCCATGCAGGCCGGTTACCGCGTCATCGCCATGGCCGGAGAGCCGCGGGATTTCAAAGGGCTATTTATAGGGCGGCGGGACAGCACCCTGATCCGCCCCGCCGATCTGAAAGGAAAACCGGTGAGTTACCCATCCCCCACGGCCCTGGCGGCCTGCATCATGCCCCAATACTTTCTCCACCGGCACGGCCTCAACGTCAATTCCGACCTCGAAAACCGTTATGTCGGTTCCCAAGAGTCTTCGATCATGAATGTCTATATGAGCCAGACTGCGGCGGGCGCGACCTGGCCGCCGCCCTGGCGGGCATTCCAAAAGGAGCATCCGCGGGAAGCGGCGGAGCTGAAAATCCTCTGGGAAACGGAGTCGCTGGTCAACAACTCCGTCATGGTGCGCAGCGACATCCCCGTCCCGGTGCAGGAACAGGTGCGCGCCCTCCTGCTCGGGCTTAAGGAAACCGCGGAAGGGAAATCGATCCTCGCTGGCATGGAAACGGCGCGTTTCCTTCCCGCAACGGATGAGGACTACGACGTGGTGCGCCGATACGTTTCCCGCTTCGAAAGCGAGGTCCGGCCGGTGGAGGAGCGATGATGAAGAGCTTGTCTCATTTCCTGTTCAGCACGCTCCGCGGCCGTCTCATTATCGGCGTGGCCGTGGTGCATGCCGTTATGATGGCACTTTTCATCACCGATCTGACCACGCGGCAGCGCACCATGCTTCTGGACCGCCAGATCGAGGAGGCGACCGCGTTGTCCCAGGCCCTCGCCACCTCCGCGGCGGGCTGGATCGCCGCCAACGACATCGCCGGCCTGCAGGAACTGGTGGAGGCCCAGCGCCGCTATCCGGAGCTTCTCTTCGCCATTCTCGCGGACCAGGAGGGGCGGGTCCTGGCCGACACCGATAAATCCAGACAGGAACTCTACATGCTCGACCTGCCCGGCGAAGCGCGCCAGACGGTACTGGCCAGCACTCCTGCGCTGGTTGATGTCGTAGCCCCGGCCATGATCGGCGGACACCAGGCAGGCTGGGTCCGTGTCGGCATAGGGCAGAAGAAGGCCGGAGAGAAGCTGGCGGCAATCACCAGGGATGGAGTCGCCTATGCCCTGGCGGCGATTATTATCGGCTCGCTCATCGCCTGGTTCATGGGACACGGGATCACCCGGAGGCTCTATGCCGTGCAGAAAACCATTGCCGCGGTCCGCTCCGGGAACCGCCTGGCCCGCGCTTCGCTGAGCGGCACCGACGAGGCCGCCGTAATAGCGCAAGATTTCAACCAGATGCTGGATGTGATCGTGGCCAGGGATGCCGAGTTGCGAGAGAAGACCGAGGAACTTGATCACTACTTCACCGAGGCCCTTGATCTTTTATGCATCGCCGACACCGACGGCTACTTTCGCCGGTTGAACCCGGCCTGGGAGGCAACGCTCGGCTTTCCCGTTTCGGAACTCGTTGGGCAACGCATTTTTGATTTTATCCATCCCGAGGATCTGGAGGCGACCCGGCAAGTGGTTGCCACGCTTGCCGACCAGAAAAAAGTGACAAATTTTGTCAACCGTTACCGGCACATAAACGGCGAATACCGCTGGATCGAGTGGCGCGCCATGCCAACCGGCCAACAGATTTATGCCGTGGCCCGGGACATCACCCAGCGCAAACTGATGGAGGACGCCCTCCGCCAGAGTGAAGAAAACCTCAATCGCGCTCAGGCAGTGGCCCAGACCGGCAGCTGGTATCTTGACATTCGCCACAACAAGTTGACCTGGTCGGCGGAGACACACCGCATGTTCAAAATCCCGCCAGGACAGCCGCTCAGCCTGGAAACTTTTGCCGCCTGCATTCTTCCGGAGGATCGCGCCAGGGTACTCAAGGCCTGGGACGAAGCCTTGCGGGGCGCCCCGTACGACATTGAGCACCGCATTCTCGCGGGCAACGAAACCCGCTGGATACGGGAGCGCGCCGAGATCCTCTTCGATGCGGCGGGGAACGCCCTCACCGGACTCGGCACCGCACAGGACACCACCGAGCGCAAGCAGGCGGAACAAAACATCGCCCTCCTGAGCTTCGCCTTGAACAGCGTGAACGAGGCCGCCTTTCTGATCGACGAGAAGGCGCGCTTCCAGTACGTCAACGAAGAGTCCTGCCGCATTCTCGGATACAGCCAGGATGAACTCCTCGGTTTGGGCGTGTCGGATGTTGACCCGGACTTCCCGATGGATCTCTGGCCAGACCACTGGCAGGAGCTTAAAACAAAGCATTCTCTCACCTTCGAGGGCCGCCACAAGAACAGGGCGGGGGACATCTTCCCGGTCGAGATCAATGCCAACTATTTTGTGTATGCCGGACAGGGCTATAATCTGGCTATGGTGCGCGACATCACCGAACGCAAACGGGCGGAGGAAGCGCTGAGGAAAAGCGAGGATTTCAATCGGAATATCCTGGCAACCGTCGATGAAGGATTCATCGTCGTGGGCCGTGATTACCGGATCCTCTCCGCCAACAAGGCTTTCTGCGACATGGTGCAGTCATCCGCAGACCAGGTGGTGGGCCGGTTCTGTTATAAGGTTTCCCACCGCATTGATCACCCATGCTTCGATTTCGGCGAGGAGTGCGCCGTCAGACGCACCTTCGAAACCGGAAGGCTCCATTTTGCCAACCATACGCACAAAAATGCAGCCGGGGAAAACCAGTACGTGGAATTAAAATCCTTCCCGGTCGTTGATGCCTCCGGCACAGTGGTTTCCGCAATCGAGACCATCACCGATGTGACGGAAAAAAGAAAATTGGAAGAACAGCTGCGCCAGGCCCAAAAGATGGAGGCGGTCGGCACCCTGGCCGGTGGCGTTGCCCATGACTTCAACAATATGTTGATGGTGATCATCGGCCACACAGATATGGTCTTACGGCAGATGGCCCCTGATCAGCCGTTTATTGCCGATCTGCAGGAAATCCGGAAAGCCGCCGGGCGTTCTGCCGACCTGACCCGGCAACTGCTTACCTTTGCCCGCAAGCAGACCGTCACCCCCCAGGTGATCGACATAAACAAAACCGTGGAAATGATGCTCAAGATGATCCGGCGCTTGATCGGCGAAGACATCGATCTCGCCTGGCTGCCGGGGAAAAAAATATGGCCGATCAAGGCGGACCCCTGCCAGATTGATCAAATCATGGCCAACCTCTGCGTCAATGCCCGCGATGCCATCACCGGGGTGGGCAAGATCACCATCGAAACGCGCAATACGATCATTGATGAGGCTTATTGTGCCGGCCATCCAGAGGCGGTCCCCGGAGAATACCTCCTGCTGGCCGTGAGCGATGACGGATGCGGCATGGACAAGCAGACCCTCAACAAAATATTCGAGCCGTTTTTCACCACCAAGGAGCTGGGCAAGGGTACCGGTCTCGGACTGGCCACGGTCTACGGCATTGCCAAACAGAACCAGGGCTTCATCAACGTCTACAGTGAGCCAGGCCAGGGATCGACCTTCAAGATCTACCTGCCGCGACACGCAGGCAAGAGCGGGGATATGGCAAAAGAAAGCCCGGCGACTCCAGCGGTTGGGGGGCACGAAACCATTCTTCTGGCGGAAGACGAGGTTGCGATCCTGGACATGGTGAAACAGATACTTGAGGACTTCGGGTATCGGGTACTGGCCGCTCCGACCCCGGGAGAAGCCATCCGGATGGCAGAAAAACACTCCGGCGAGATCCACCTGCTCATAACCGACGTGGTCATGCCGGAGATGAATGGCCAGGAACTCGCACATAACCTGAGCGCTCTGCATCCGAAACTCAAAAGTTTGTACATGTCCGGCTATAGCGGCAACGTCATTGCGCACCACGGCGCACTTGACGAGGGAGTCAATTTCATTCAAAAACCGTTCTCTATGCAGGCCTTTGCCGCCAAGGTACGCGAAGTACTGGACAGCAAATAGAAAACCAGCCTGATTAAAAACCGGCTCGTTACGAGCTTATGAATTCGAAAAAAGGGGAAGCCGGCTAGCCTAAAAAGTGAGTCCTTTCTGACGGGCGGCCCGTTCATAGCTGAGAATGATTTTGGACAATTTGCGTTCCTCGGCAACGGATGGCGTGAAGTGAATGCCATAGGTCGCGAACTTGGTGGTTCCGTTGTCCGCCTTTCTGACAATGGTCATGGTCGCGGTTTTAATTGTGACCACAAAACTCTCCACTTTCTCCTGACGCTTGATTTCATTTGTCGGCGCCGCATAGTTGAGATAAAGGCAAAGCGCCTGAATATCGCAGGGTACGGCAACCGGTGTTGCCTGGGGAAGCCGGACAAGTATTCCACTGATACTCAAGTCTTCGATCCGGCCGGAAAGAATCTTTTTCGTAACGGTCTGAAAGATGGCGACACTGTCGGCGGTTGGCACCACCCGGTAGGCCTGTCTCCGCTGGATAATCGTAACCTCCGTCGGGAGCGCAAGCTCGAGAAAGTCATCATTGAGCCGGACAATCCGGCTCTTGCCCACGATATTGCGGCCCAACACGCAGCGAAACTGAAACTCCACCGCCTCGGTGGTGAATTTCAAGGCTTTATCCCTTTTGGCCAGGAGCAGCTGTGAAGGCGTGACCTTGACCACCCAAGCATCACTGCGATGCCCGTGCTGGACAATGCCCAAAGGCTTGCGCTGTTCCCGCATCAGCTCGAAGATCCTGCTGACCACCTCCGAATTCCGAACAATCTCGACGTCAGACTCTTCCATCTTGCCAAAGCTCCATGATGCATGGGGGAAACAATCAGGATGCAGCTTCAAGAATATCAATCTTAATGGACTTGTAACAACCTGAAAAGTTCACAGGCCCACCACACAAAATCAAACAGTTACACATTAATACCCGTTGCAATCGTGGCTTTTTACGATTTCAACAACCTTGACGGTCGCAGACAAAGAAGCATAAGAAACCTACGGGGTCGCGCCAAGTTGCACAAGTTGTTTTTGCTCGAGGCTCAACTTTTTTTACTTGCTTTTCCCTGCCGCTTCACTGACAATACAAGCACGCCCCGATGGCCGCTTTCCACCCCACGGAAGTTCCCCCTCAACTTTTCAGCGGCGAAGCCTCATCGGGGCTTTCTTATACCCGCCGCTTGTTCTTGACTTTCCCTTGTTTTGTGGCTAACCCGTGATCGGTTACCGCCGCTCAGCTGTGCTCGCGGGTCTTGCGAAAGACAATCTCCGGGAACAACTCCTGCACCCGGCCCAGCCGCCACTCACTTTCCGCCAGATAAGCCAGATGCCCCTCGGCATCCAGGGCCAGGTGGGCCTGGTTCTTGCTCTTGAACTCGTCGAGCTTTTTCCGGTCCTCGCAGTCGATCCAGGGGGCGGTGGCATAGTTTACCGGCTCGTACACCGCATCCACCCCATATTCCGCCTTAAGCCGCGACATGGTCACCTCAAACTGCAACACCCCAACCGCACCCAGAATGTAATCGCTGCCCATGGTCGGCCGAAAAAGCTGCACCGCACCCTCCTCGGCCAGCTGGACCAGCCCCTTGTTCAGCTGCTTGATCTTGAGCGGGTTCTTGATCAGCACCCGCCGGAAATGCTCGGGCGCGAAATTGGGGATGCCGGTGAACTTGAGGGGCTCCTTGTCGGAAAAGGTATCGCCGATCTTGATCGTCCCGTGATTGTGAATGCCGATGATATCGCCGGGCCAGGCCTCCTCCACATTGGTGCGGTCCTGGGCCATAAAAATGGTGGCATTGGCCAGGGAAACCTCCTTGCCCAGCCGGTGGTGCATGACCTTCATCCCCCGGGTAAACTTGCCGGAGCAGATACGGAAGAAGGCGATCCGGTCGCGGTGGGCCGGGTTCATGTTGGCCTGAATCTTGAAAGTGAAGCCGGAAAAAGCCTCCTCCTCCGGCTTCACCATGCGGGTCGTGGTGGCGCGTGGTCCAGGGGGCGGAGCCAGCTCGACAAAAGCGTCCAGCAGTTCGCGGACCCCGAAGTTGTTGACGGCGCTGCCGAAGAATACCGGGCTCTGGCTGGCCTTGAGATACTCTTTATGATCAAAGGGGCTGGCGGCCCCGGCCAGGAGTTCGAGATCCTCGCGGAGCCGGTCTGCCTGACTGCCCAGAATCTGATCCAAAAGAGGATCGTTCAGATTCTTGACCACGATGGAGTCCTGGGGCCGCCTGTCCTTGCTGGGTGTAAAGAGGTTCAGCTCCTGGCGCAGAATATTGTAGACCCCCTTGAAGCGCTTGCCCATGCCGATGGGCCAGGAAAGGGGGGTACATTCGATCTGCAGCTTCTCCTCGATCTCGCTCAAGATATCCAGGGGCTCAAGGCCCTCGCGGTCCAGCTTGTTGATGAAGGTGATCACCGGGGTATTGCGCATCCGGCAGATCTCCATGAGCTTCTCGGTCTGGGACTCGACCCCCTTGGCGCTGTCGATGACCATCAGGGCGCTGTCCACTGCGGTGAGTACCCGGTAGGTGTCCTCGGAAAAATCCTTGTGCCCCGGAGTATCAAGCAGATTGACCTCAAAATCCCGGTAGTTGAACTGCATCACCGAGGTGGTCACCGAGATGCCGCGCTCCTTCTCGATGGCCATCCAGTCGCTTACCGCGTGGTTGTCGGTCTTGCGCGACTTGACCGCCCCAGCCATCTGGATCGCCCCGCCGAAGAGCAGAAGCTTTTCGGTAAGGGTGGTCTTGCCCGCGTCGGGATGGCTGATGATGCCGAAAGTGCGGCGACGGTTTACTTCTTTTTCCAATATACTGCTCATCTGATCATTTCCTCTTTGCTTGCCGGGCCGGAATCCGCACTCATTCGCCAGAAACAGAAATACGAGGCTAACCCCCCTGGAGTGTAAACGTTCAGCAGTGCCCCACGGATAGATGCGCGGAAGAGGCCTGCGAAGTGTGCTTATGCACATGCGCAGGCCGCTGACAAAGCAGATGCGGTGCTGCTGGACGTTTACCGGAATCCGGCCCACGGAACAGCGTATATACCGCAAAAAACGCAGTTTGTCAGCAAGTTCCCCACAACCGGGCCACCACCCTCCGTGGCCCATGGGACGAATTTGCTTTATGCATCACCGGCTGCCGTGTATAATTTTTCTGATTAGCGCTAATCAGGATACTTTTTTATTTCTTTCCCTTCTTTCCTCTCGGTGATCCCTTGTCCGTAAGCAAAAAAAAGCCAACCCGCACCCCGTCCGGTACCCCGGCCATTGCCGCAAAAAACCGTCGCCCTTCGCAGGGCAAGAGTAAACCCTCGCCGGAAAACCCTTCGAGCAGAAAGGCCCGCCAGCCTGCCACGCCTGCCGCTCCCGAGCATGAATTTACCGGCAACCGAAGATCACGCCCCAAGCAAACCGCCGAGGGAATTCTCCGCACCTCAGCCACACCCGGCGAGCGGCCGCCCAGAGCCAAAAAAAAATCCCCGCCGGAAAAACCGTCGCCGAGAAAATCCCGCAATCGCGGGGCTGTTTCCGCTCCCGAGCATGATTTTACCCGTAGCAGAACCCCGCAGCCGGAACGATCCGAGGAAGAAATCTTCTGGACGGTTGCCTCACCCTCTGATCGCTCCTTTGCCAGCTTTCTCAAGCCGCTGATTCCCTCAACGATCGGTCCGGAAGGCCAGGCCATCCTCTACAGCTCTCCTTTGGCCCATCTTGATTATTCCCTGGAGCTGCAAATAAAAGACCAGGGGTTGCTGACCTTCTGGAAACAGCACCGGCTGCCCGGTACGCCGGAACAGGTGCTCCGCTCCCCCAAGGCCCGGGGCTACCGCACCACCTCAAAACGCAAAGCCTTCCTCCATGGCTCCACCCTCTATCTGCTCCTGGGAGACAAAGCGGCCCTGCCCAAGAACCGGCAGTATTTTACCGCCTCGCCGCTGGAGCCCAAGGAACACGAGGTTATCTATCGCTTTCTTCAGCAGAAGCTGAGTGAGCCGGCCTTCCGGCTGATCGCCGGGCATCTGAACTATCTCATCATCCGTGGCGGCTATACCGAGCAGGCGGTGATCTTCAATGTGGACCTGCTGAACGGGCCGCTGGTCCGCAAGATGAAACTGCTGAGCAATCATCTCCAGAAGCTTCCTGCTGCGGTCACCGCCGCCTTTGTCTACCTCGACCCCAGCCAGTCCGACTACTATCTGGAGGCCAAACGCCCGGCGGAAACCCTCCATTTCAAGAAGCTCTTCGGCCCTGACCAGCTGGGGGCAACCTACGGCGGCTGCCGCTACCAGTTCCATCCGACCTCGTTTTCCCAGATCAACGAATCCATGGTGGAGACCATGCTGGAGCGGGCGCGGGAGTTGCTGGCCCCGGCCCCAGACCAGTCCCTCCTCGACCTCTACTGCGGCTATGGCCTGTTCAGCCATTACCTCGCCCCTGCTTACCGGCAGGTCCTGGCCGTTGACGGCGAGGGCCCTTCCATCCGGGCCGCCGAGGCAAACAGCCGGCTGAATCAGAAGCGGGGCGGCCAGGCCAAGCCGTCCATCCCAAATAATTTGAACAGTTGTGATCCCGCAAACGGCATAAGGAGCCGTAACGAAGGGCAGAAAGGTACAGATTATCTTGCAACGGCTCCTAAATTTCTCGCCCACCGGATCACCGTCGGCTATCTGGAAAAAACCCTGCCCCCCCCCATGAGCAACGAGGTAATCCTGCTTGATCCGCCCCGCCAGGGTACACTGCCTGGGGTGATCGCGGCCCTGGCCCGGAGGAAACCTAAAAAGGCGCTCCACATCTTTTGCGGGGTGGACCAGATCCCCTCTTCCCTCAAAGAGTGGCAGGCCGGCGGCTACCAAGTGCGGCGCATCGCCCCCCTGGACATGTTTCCCGGGTCGGCCAATCTCGAAATTCTGGTTCTGTTGGAGCCAAAAACGTGATCCCCAAGGCGGCGTCTAATTGCATAACAAACCGATACATCCCCGATCGTCACCCCGGCGCTTGTCATCGCTTGACGGAGAAAAGCCGGGGTCCAGAAACGATGCCCACTGGATTCCGGCTTTCCCCGGAATGACGGAATAACCTCACCATAGATGCGGCCTATTACAGATCGGCCGCAACATATGAGGAACAGCCCATGGCTAAGAGCGTGTATATCGTGGCAATCGGTCCCCAAAGCGGCAAATCGGTGGTCGCTTTAGGCATTATGGAGCTATTGTCCCGCCGGCTGCGCAGAGTCGGCTATTTTCGTCCCATCATTCCCTCCCATCATGTGGCGGACAACAACCTGCAGCTGATCAAAACCCGCTACCGGCTGCATTTCGCTTACGACGAGATGTTTGCCCTCTCCCATGACGAAGCCCAGCATCTTTCCGCCGAAGGGCGCACCGACCAGATCCTCAAAACCATTCTCGACAAGTACAAGCATCTGGAAAGCAAATGCGATTTCATCCTCTGCGAGGGCACCGATTTCAGCGGCCTCTCCCTGCCTTTTGAGTTCGAGTTCAACGCCGAGGTGGTCAACAACCTGGGCAGCCCCATCATGCTGCTGTTAAATTGCCACAACAAATCCCCGGCGGATGTCCTCGACGCCCTGCACGTGGCCCAGGAATCCTTTCTCAAGAAGGGCTGCACCATCCTGGCCAGCATGGTCAACCGGGTTGACCCCTTTCTCATGGAGACGGTGCGGGAAAAACTTGCGGAATGTAATACGGAATGCGGGCCGGTCTATATCCTGCCGGAGGAACCGTTTCTCGGCAAGCCCACGGTGGGGGAGATCGCCCGGGCCTTGGAGGCCAGAGTCATCATGGGAGACCCGGAGGAGATGAACCGGGGCGTAGCGGATTTCAAGGTGGCGGCCATGAATCTGCCGCATTTTCTCGACCATCTGGTGGAGGGCGACCTGATCATCGCGCCGGGCGACCGCTCGGATATCATCCTCGGCAGCCTGGCCGCCAACTTCTCCTCCACCTACCCGAGCATTGCCGGCCTGCTCCTTTCGGGAGGTTTTGTGCCGGACGCCCAGATCACCTTACTCCTTGAGGGCTTGAGTTACAAAGTTACCGTGCCCATCGTCAGCGTGCGGACCGATACCTTTACCACCGCCATGCACGCCAGTGCAGTGCCCCCCATGCTCACCCCGGAGAATGACCGCAAAATCGCCACCGCCCTGGGCCTTTTTGAGACGCACGTCAATCTGCCCGAACTGGAAAGCCGCATCTCCCTTGTGAGATCGACACGGGTCACCCCGATCATGTTCGAATACAATCTGGTGGAGATGGCCCAGAGACACCGGCAGCACATCGTCCTGCCCGAGGGGGCGGAAGAGCGAGTCCTGCGGGCCAGTGAAATCCTAATCCGGCGCGGCGTCGCGGAGATCACCCTGCTGGGCAACCCTGCGGAGATCAAAGGCACGGCCAGCAATCTCGGCCTTGACCTTAACAGCGTCGAGATTATCGATCCTGTCACCTCTCCCTTGCGCAAGGAATTTGCCGAAATTTACTTCCAGCTCCGCAAACACAAGGGAATTACGGAAAAAGCCGCCTTTGACACGGTGGCCGACGTCAACTATTTCGGCACCATGATGATCCACAAGGGGTTGGCCGACGGCATGGTTTCCGGGGCGGTGCACACCACCGGGGACACCATCCGCCCGGCCCTGCAGATCATCCGTACCCAGCCGGGGGTTTCCATTGTCTCCAGCGTCTTTCTGATGTGCCTCGCCGACCGGGTTCTGGTCTACGGCGACTGCGCGGTGAACCCCGATCCCAACGCGCAACAGCTGGCGGAGATAGCCATCAGCTCGGCGCAAACCGCCAAGCTTTACGGCATTGACCCCCTGGTCGCCATGTGCTCCTATGCCACCGGCACCTCAGGCAAGGGCGCTGACGTGGACAAGGTACGCGAGGCGACCCGGATCGCCAGGGAACTCCGGCCCGACCTCAAGATCGAGGGGCCGATCCAGTACGACGCGGCGGTGGACGTCGGGGTGGCGAAAACCAAGCTGCCGGACAGCCAGGTGGCGGGCAAGGCCACGGTGTTCATCTTCCCGGACCTGAACACCGGCAACAACCTGTACAAGGCGGTGCAGCGCTCGGCCAACGCCGTGGCCATCGGCCCGGTGCTTCAGGGTCTGAACAAGCCGGTCAACGACCTGAGCCGTGGCTGCACCGTGGCCGACATCGTCAATACCGTGGCCATCACCGCTATCCAGGCCCAGTAGCTTGGCAGCAGAAAACGGTTACTTGCCGATGAATCCCTGGCACAGTCCAGAATGGCGCTAATTTAAGGACGGAGGTCAGCAAAACCGGGACTGTCCCCGGCCCCATCGGGGGCTGTCCCAGGCTTTTGCGCGTTGAACCACAGCAGTGGCAAAAAACCTAAAACTCAGAATTTTGCAGTGCTGGCCATCATGGTTGTATCAAGCCGTAAACTTCCGGGACAGCCCCCGATGGGGCCGGGGACAGTCCCAAGTTTACTCCCTGCGGTTGCAAAAAACGCTTAAACTAGCGCCATTCGGATCAGACGCTGAATAAGGAAAAACCATGAAGATTCTGGTGCTCAACTCCGGCAGCTCCTCCATCAAGTACCAGCTGTTCGACATGCGGGAGCAAACGGTGCTGGCCGCCGGCAGCGTCGAACAGCTCGGCGAAGAGGGCAGCCACCTCAGCCACTCCCACCGAACACCTCTGGCCGGGATGGCAAAAACGGTGCGAACCCTGCCTATTGCCGATCACCGGCAGGGCTTTCATCTGATCACCTCTATTCTCCAGGAAACCGGAGCGCTGACCGACCCTGGGGAACTCAGGGGCATCGGCCACCGGGTGGTGCACGGCGGCGAAAAATTCAAGGAACCCGCCCGGGTTACCCCCGAGATCCTGGCCGCGATCCGTAAGTTGATCCCCCTGGCGCCATTGCACAATCCGGCCAATCTCCTCGGCATGGAAGTGGCCATGGAAAGCGCCCCCGCCGTGCCCCAGGTCGCGGTGTTCGACACCGCCTTCCATCAATCCCTCCCCCCCCATGCCTACCGCTACGCCATTCCAAAAAGGCTCTACGAGGCGCACCAGATTCGACGTTACGGCTTCCATGGCACCTCGCATCGCTATGTAACGAAAAAGGCTGCCGAGTTTTTAAAAAAACCGCTGGCCTCCCTCCGCCTGATCAGCCTGCACCTGGGCAACGGGGCCAGCGTCGCCGCAGTCCGGCAAGGGAGATGCATCGACACCTCCATGGGCCTTACCCCGCTGGAGGGGTTGATCATGGGCACCCGTTGCGGCGACCTCGACCCGGCGATCATCTTTTACCTTGAACGGGAAACCGGCCTTGCTTCGGGGGAGATCGAGGCGATCCTCAACAAGGAAAGCGGCCTCAAGGGGATCTGCGGGGTAAACGACATGCGCGCCGTGGGGGAGCTGGCCGCAGGCGGCGACCCGGAAGCGCAGCTGGCCATCAGCATGTACTGTTACCGGATCAGAAAATACCTCGGCGCCTACCATGCAGTGCTGGGAGGGCTGGACGGGCTGATCTTCACCGGCGGCATCGGGGAAAACGCCGCGTTCATCCGGGCGGGGTGCTGCGAAGGCCTTGCCCATCTGGGGTTGGAACTGGACAGGGGGAAAAACTTTGGCCCCCGGGAGGGTGAGGCCGCCTTGGAGAGCAAAGCCGGCCGGGTAAGTATTTTGGTCATTCCCACCAACGAAGAACTGGAGATTGCCGAGCAGACCGTCGCCTGTCTGGGGGCTGAATAGCCCAAGCCGGAGTGGCTTAGAACCTTCTCGGCAGAGGGGAAGAATCCTTGCGGCCATCAATAATCTTCTGGAGTTGCCGGCGTTCAGCCCGCGCCTCCTGCAATTCCTCCTGGATCGCCATCTCCTCCGCCGGGGTTGCGACAAGCAGCCGCTTTTCCAGCCGATCCACCTGCTGCTGCGCCCGATAGAGTTCCCGTGCCAGGTCCCGTAAGCCGTTGCTCATAAATAACCTTTACTTGTAAATTACCTGAGCGGCATAAAGGGCTGTAAATGAATAAACTGAAGTAACTATCCAGCAGCACCGCATCTGCGTTGTTATCAACCTGCTCATGGGCACCAGCACACTTCGCAGGCTTCTGCCTAGCAGCTACGGCACTTCTGGATAGTTACGGTTTGGGTTGTTTTTGTTCGTTTCCGGCCTTGAGCTGGATAGTTACAAACTGAAAAGCATAATTTATTCATTAACAGCCCCTAAAGCCTAAAGACATGCGCCTACCTTGTCTGATGTTTCTCTAAGGCCCGAAAGGCGGTTAGGGCCGCACCATTAAGAGCCACCCTGTCTGTGGTTATGATTTTTACCGGGATAACAGACAAGATTCCGGCCATGCGACCTTTAGCGGTAAATCGTTCCATGAATCTTTTGGAATCAAAGACGGAAAGAAGGCGAGGCAGCATACCGCCGCCCAAATAGAGCCCTCCGGCGGAGAGAAACTTAAGCGCCATGTTGCCGGCCTCGGCCGCCAGGACAGAGAAAAAGATCTCCAGGGTAAGGCGGGCTACTTCGCCTTCTTTCGCCAGGGCCTGGCCCAGGAGAACCGGGTTAAAATCCGGAGCCGCAGCCAACGCCTCCTGAAAAGCCGGCGGAACCTGCATCCCTGCCCCTTGGGTCAGGTAGCGATAGATATTCGGGATGCCTTTGCCCGAGCAGACCAGCTCGTAACTGACATGGTCGTGTGCCGCCCGCAAGAAAGAAAGCAGCCCTAGCTCCAGCTCCGAGGTCGGGGCAAAATCGGCATGCCCCCCCTCCGACGGGAACGCGGTGTAGTCCTTGCCATTCCAGCAGAGATAGGCCTCACCCAGCCCTGTCCCCGGCGCAAGAACCGCCATGCTCCCCCGGGGCGCCACCGTGCCGGCATTGACCACCAGCAGATCTTCCGGCGATAAAATCGACACTGCCTTAGCCACCGCCACCAGGTCGTTCAACAAGATTACCTCGGCAAGCTGAAACTGTTCCCGCAAGACATCCTGGTCGAGGAGCAAGTCCAGGTTGGTCATTCTGGCCCTCCCGCCCGCAACCGGCCCGGCCACGCCAAAGGCGGCCGTCTGGGGATGCAGCTCAGAGCCACGCAGAAAATCCGCAATTATTCCGGAAAAATCGTCATAATCGCCGCTGGCAAAGCGCTGCTCCCTGACCAGGGCATACCCCTGCCCGGTTGTGACATACAAGGCCAGGAGTGCTTTTGTCCCCCCCAGATCTCCCGCCAGAAAACAGCCCATTGCACTCTCCCGAGCATGGAATAAAAATCAGTTCTAGCCCCAAACAGCTCTGTTCTAACAGAAGAGGCCGCACCTTGCCGGGAGCGGCCTCTTCATAAACTTGCAATCCAAGGTTCTTCAGGCAAGGCAAACGCCGGCCAAGTCTCCGGGGTTACGCTTTTCCCCCCTCAACCAGCCTGGTAAGATGCCCGATATTATCTCGGAGCATCATAGCCTGGGAGGTTACCGCCTCGGAGGTCGCGGCCAGTTCCTCGGCGTTGGCCGCCATATGCTGGGTTACGGAGTCCATCTCAGTCATGGCCTGATTGATATGAATAACTCCCAGGGTCTGCTCCCGGGAAGCGGTGGCAATCTCGGTCACCAGAACAGCCACCTTGCGTGAGCCAGACACCACATCCATGGATTCCGCCACAACCTCATTCACCTTGTTCAGGCCATCATTGACATTGCCGATGGCCCGCTCAATCAAATCGCTGGAGTTTCTTGCCGATTGGGCAGTGCGCTGGGCAAGATTGCGCACCTCATCGGCAACCACAGCGAAACCCGCTCCCTGTACGCCTGCTCTGGCCGCCTCCACCGCCGCATTCAAGGCGAGAAGATTGGTCTGAAAAGCGATCGCCTCAATCTCCCGAATGATTGAAGCGATGGCGTCACTGTCTTTTTTGATATTCTGCATGGAGGCCTGCATGGCAGCCACATTGGCGTTTGCCCTGGAGCCAATCGCATCATTCTGCTTCATCCCGGAATCAGCCGTGGCGGCGTTGCTGTCATTCTGCTGAACCATGGCGGTGATCTCTTCCAGAGAAGCACTGGTCTCCTCCAGCGATCCCGCCATCTCGGCAGCCATTTCCGCCACCATCTGGGAAGCACTGGCCGTGGCGCGAGCCTCTTCGGAAATACGGTCGGCGCTCTCGTCAAGCTCGCCGACAATGGAATTGATGGAGCGGACAACCAGATGCACGATAATAATGGCAAACAGAGTCACAAACACGAGAGATATAATGCCGCCAATGATGAAAAACAGGCCGAATTTCTTCACCTCGTCCATGGCCTCTGCCTTGGCCGCCTCCTGCCCTCCGCGCAACTCGTCAACCGCAGCCTTGGTGCTTTTCATCAGACTGGAATACCTGTCGAAAAATTCCCCGTCAAAGGCCTCATGGGCAGCGGCCTTGTCCCCTTTTTCCAGTAAGGGCAGAATCGTTTTGTTGACGAGCTCGGCCATCTTCGGCCCGGAGGCGGACAGTTCGTCATAGGAAGCCACCACCGCCGAGGCCAGTTCCACCGCATGGCATGAACCGCAATACAGTTTGTTGTCTCCGGGATTGACAAGATTTCCCTGCATTTCGGCAATGGCCTCATCGAGCCTCTTGCTGGTGTTTTTAAGGCCGTCCAAGGAGGCAGGGTCATATTCCCCAATCTGTTCCCTGACCATGCTGTTAAAGTGGAGGAGATTAAGGCGGGTCCGGGCAAGATTGTCGGTATAGGCCATCTTGCGCTCGATGCCGGCGTACATTGCGCCGCCGATCTGCACCCGCTGGATGATGAACTGGGCGATCACGACGCTTGACACCATGGACAAGCCGACAAAACCAATGAGCAGAAAAAGCTTTGCCCGCAGACTCAGACTCTCAAACCATTCTTTCATAGCTGTTCCTCATGCATGTGCATCATTAAGCCATCGTTAACAACGAAAATTGGTTTCATGCTGAATATCTAAAATCCAGATCAAAAGGATTTTTATTATATCGTCTACTCCTGCTTTTTTTACCACATATTTTCTCGCCTGACCGCTGGGCACCCTCAATGTTGACGGCAAATAACTATCCAGCAGCACCCCATCTTGCGGCGATCGATCCGGCTCACGTACCAGATGTACGCTTCGCCGTCCCGCTTCCCGCAACCTGGGGCACTGCTGAATAGTTACGGTTTGGTGGCTTGAAGTCATTCCGGCATTAAACCGGATAGTTACGACGGCAAATACTAAACCCCAAGCCCATCGCCGAAAAAAATAACGACCCAGGCCGGCTTTCGCCACTGATATTTTTCATGAGCCTATACAATTTTTTGTACCCACTTTGCAAAATCTCCCTCCAACTTGCCGGATTCAAGACATTTTTAAATTCTCTCTGCAAAATATCCCTCCTTCGCAGGTACAAAATAAATTCGGCTGCCAAGCAACACCCGGAAATAACAAGATAAAAAATAGAATCCCAGCTTGATCCCAGGTATATCTGTTCAAAATTTTGTATCTGCCATACTTTTCATATCGATAGCCACTGCACGTAACAACCCATGATCACTGCAAAAAACAAAATTATCTTAAAAAGACAATCATTGGCACACTTGTTGCTAAGTTAATAAGACAGTAAAACAATTCTTATCTCCTTTCTCCTTAAAAGAAGATCGACTTCCCGCAAAGTCGATCTTCTTTTTTTTTGCCCCACCAGAAAAATCCCAACCCAACACCTTCCCCGGCCAAAATTCTTTTGCTGTTTGCACTTTGCGCCCAAGCCAGATATATTGCGAGCCCTGTGGCCGTCGGCGCCTTGCCCACCTTATAAGACTCCGCAGCCAACCTCCCCGAACCCGGCAAGGGGGTTCGGTTTATGGTAATCCCCATGAGCACTCCCTTTATTCTGGCACCCATGGCCGGTTGCACCGACCTGCCCTTCCGCCTGCTTTGCAAAGAATATGGGGCTGATCTCTGCTATTCCGAAATGATTGACTGTCAGGGTCTGGTAGCACGACAACAAGACTGCCTGGAACTGCTCTTGACCACCGCCGCAGAACAACCAGTAATCATGCAGCTTTACGGCAACAATCCTGAGACAATGGGAGAGGCTGCGGCAATCCTTTCCGAACATCCTATTGCCGGTATCGATATCAACATGGGCTGCCCCATGGAAAAAATTATCCAGAACGGCGCGGGAGCCGCCTTGATGAAAAACCCGCGTCTTGCTGAAAAGATCATCCTCTCTGTCTGCAAAAACTCCACCAAGCCGGTAACGGTCAAAATCCGCTCGGGCTGGAACCAGCACACTATTACCGCGCCGGAGATTGCCAAAATTGCGGAAGATGCCGGCGCCCAGGCTATTGCCATCCATGCCCGCACCTGGAGCGACGGATTCACCGGCCCTGTTGACTACGGCGTAATACGAAAAACCATGGCCGGAGTTTCCATCCCGGTATTTGCCAACGGCGACATCACCTCCCATGAAGATGGGCTGGCGCTACTTAAAAAAATCGGCTGCGCCGGGATAATGATCGGCCGGGCTGCCTTGGGAGCCCCCTGGATCTTTTCAGGAAAGGTGAACCAGCATCCTTCCATGTCCTACAGAATCAAAGCTCTGCTCCGCCATCTTGCCCTGGCCGAGATACACCTTGGGCCGGAACCAAACCTTTCAAAAATCAGGAACCATGCATGGAAATACTTTCGCGGCACCACCAGTGGCCCAACCATCCGCAAACAGATCGATGCCACCACCACTTACCCTGAGCTAAGGATTTTGATCCACCTTCTTGCCGAGAGGATCCTTGGGCAGTGACCTGCCTGAACGACTGCGAGGATGGGATGGTTTTAAGCAAAAAAACTCGCCAAGCAATCTAGCTTGTCGAGTTCATCCGTTATTTATTGGTGCGCCCGGAGGGATTCGAACCCCCGACTCCCGGCTTCGAAGGCCGATGCTCTATCCAGCTGAGCTACAGGCGCATTGTAAGCGATCACAGGAGCCTACCAGCCCGCAATATTACGCGGATCGGCAAGCACCTGCCAAGCCCGTTCCGTGATCTCGTCTATCTCGGTCAGGGTTACGGAAAGCGGCAACCAGAGATAAATAACATTGCCTAGAGGCCGCAGCAAAAGGCCCTGCTCAAGCCCGGCCAGATAGATCGGCCAGCCGACCCGTTCGTTAAGTCCGTAGGCACCCTTGGTATCCCTGTCCTTCACCAGCTCCATGGCGCTGATCATCCCGAGCTGCCTGAGATCCCCGACCCAGGGCAGGTCGGCAAAGCGGCGCATCCGGGCCTGGAGATAACTGATTTTGGCCGACAGCCCGATCATGGTTCGCTCTGAGGAAAAAACCTGCAACGAGCCAAGGGCCGCCGCCGCGGCCAGCGGGTTGCCGCTGAAGGTATGGCCGTGAAAAAAGGTTTTTCCCGCCCCATAGTCTCCATAAAAACCCTGAAAAACCTCCTCGCTGGTCAGCGTTGCCGCCATGGGCAACATACCACCGGTCAATCCTTTTGACAAACAGAGAAAATCAGGCGCCACCCCGGCCTGCTCCAGGGCAAACATGGTTCCGGTTCGGCCAAAGCCGGTGGCCACCTCGTCGAAAATCAGATGCACCCCGTATTCCCTGGTCAAGGCAGCGAGCTTTTGCAGATACCTGGCGGGATAGATGATCATCCCTCCAGCTGCCTGGATCAGCGGCTCGATGATCAGGGCGGCAATCCGCACGCCTTGTTCGCCAAGAAGTTCCGCCAATGGTTGCAGGCACTGGCAGTCGCAGCTCTCTTGCTGCAGACCGACCGGGCACCGGTAACAGTAAGGGGAGGGAAGCCGATGGGAGGGAAAAAGCAGCGGGGCAAAGGGACCGTGAAATTCCGGCACCCCGCCCAGACTCATGGTGCCGATGGTATCGCCATGGTAGCCGCGCTCTAATCCCACCAGCTGGCAGCGGTCCGGCTGGCCGACCTGCCGCCAGTACTGGAGCGACATCTTGATCGCGACCTCGCAGGCGGTGGAGCCATTATCCGAGTAAAACACCCGGGAAAGCTTTTCTGGGGCAAGGCGCACCAGTTGTTCCGCCAGGAGAATCGCTCCCTCATGACTGGTGCCGGCCAGCAGCACCTGATCGAGCCGCGCCAGCTGAGAGCGAATTTTTTCGGTTATCGTCGGATGACCATGACCATGGACAATACACCACCAGGAAGAAATGGTATCGAAATAGCTTTTCCCCTGCTGATCGAAAAGGAGAACTCCCTTTGCCCTGTCGATAAGGAGCAGATCGCGGCGGGCATAATCCTGCATCTGGGTGTAGGGATGCCAGAGGAACCGCCTGTCTTTTTCCTGGAGAGTCGGCACGGAACTCACCCGCCGCTGACAAGCTTGTAGATGGCAGGGTATTGGCGATGCTGCTGGGCATGGTCAAGACCATAACCGACCAGAAAGCCCTCGGCGACCTCAAAACCAGCATAATCAACCGCCACCGCCACCTCCCGCCTTTCCTTTTTGTCGATCAGGGAGCAGACCCTGACGGATTCGGCCTTTCTGCGCATCAGGAGCTCTCGGAGGCAGGCAATGGTTCTGCCGGTATCGACAATATCCTCCACCAGCAGGATATCCTTGCCTGCCAATTCAAGTTCGGTGTCCTTGCTGCACTGGATAGCGCCGGAGGAGCAGGTGGAGGAGCCATAGCTCGACACCCGGATAAAATCTATCTCCATGGGCAGCTCTATTTCCCGGACCAGATCGGCGAGAAAGATGAAGGCCCCATTTAAAATGCCGATCACCACCAGCCGTCGCCCGGCATAATCACGGGTAATGGCCTGGCCAAGCTCTTTGACCCGCCTGGCGATAGCGACCCTGGAAACGAGCTCTTCCTTCTCAATCATCTGTCCCTCAAAAAATCCATAATGAACCGCAAAATTGTTGAAATCGCAAAAAGCCGCGATTACAACGGTTGTCGCTGCGTAATCATTTTATTTTGTATCTCGGACCTGTGAACTTTTTCCCCTTTTCACGAGACCATCAAAATTCATGGCCGATAATAATCGTTGACCATGACCAGGGGAACCACCTATAAATAATAGATATAGCCTCTTGCCTGAAAGATCTTGCCAGGCAATCTTTACCTGACAAAACCAAAAAGGAGCCTGCCATGAAACGCTATGAATGTTCGGTCTGTGGTTATATCTATGATCCGGCGGACGGAGACCCGGACTCCGGCGTCGCCCCAGGCACCCCTTTTGAGGCTCTGCCGGACAGCTGGGTCTGCCCCATCTGCGGAGCCAGCAAGGATCAGTTCACCCCCATCGACTGAGTGTTTAGGAGCCGTCATGCAATAACCGGTACTCTCCTGCCCGTTCGTTACGGCTCTTTATGCCGTTTTGGTCATTCAGAGGACGGAATTATTTGCACCCAGAGGGTATAAGTTTCGTATGAGCAGGCAAGTTGCTCAACTCAGCTTTGCACCCAGGGGGTATAAGTTCCGTTTGAGCAGACAAGCTGCTCAACTCAGCTTTATTACGACGGCTAGAGCAGAATATCCCCGGTGATCTTCGCCCAGGTTTTGTCAAGCTCCGCAGAAAACGCATTGGCAAACTGCTGCACATTGACCTCATGAAACGGTTGGTGGTATTCTTCGATCAACGTCCAGGAAAAAGAGCGCTCGACATCCTGCATTGTCACCTTGGATTGCCCCAGACAAATGCCCTTCATGGCGGCAAAGATATTCGCCAGATTAACCAGAGCCACCGGCACCTGGTTGTTCGTAGCCTTGTCCGGCACATGATGAAAGCGCATTACGTCCAAATATGGTTGCGGCAGGCCAATGCCCTCGGCAAACCAGACACCCGCCTGGCCATGATCCACGCCAATATATTCCCGCTCTGCCCTGACCATATCCCGCATCTCTTCTGGAGGTCGAACAAACTGCGGGTAAAAATTCGGCGAGACCCCATCAAGCACCAGCATGCCCAGATCATGAAGAAGACCACAAAGATAAAGATCCGCCGAGGTATTGATCCGAATTACCTCCCGCAGCATCTCGGTGATTCTGCCAACCACCACTGCATGTTGCCAGAAATCCCTGGAAACCGAGGGAAACCCGCCGAAGGCCTGCAATGCGCTGGCCGCCATGATATTAGCGGCCATAACCTCCTGGACCTGGTTGACTCCGACAATAACCATGGCGAGGGGAACTGTACTCACCATGCTGGCCCTTCTGTAAAATGGCGAATTGGCTGTCTGAATCAACCGGCAACTCAGCACCGGATCAAGGGAGATTAAATCGGCCAGCCGCCTGGTATTGTCAACCCCCCCGCTGCCCTTCATCATTACGACGCTCAGCTCGGCGGCAACAGCGGGGTTCACCGGTAAAACGACCTCTTGATGCATCCGCTGAGAAAGCTTGGCGGGGGTCTGCCGATGCTCCTTGTCTGGCATAGGAGGGAGAGCGATGGCTGATCTGGCCTTTTCTGGCCGGACCAGGTCCTTGCCTGGAGGATTTTCAGCTTCAGACAGAACGCCCTCTCTTACCCGCCTCTGCGAAGTGGGAGGATTCGCCTCTTCTCCGGCGCAACCGGCAACAACTTTATTGGCCAGATCAAGTCTGCTGACCAGCCGTTCACAAAATCGTTTATAAAATTTCAGCTGCAGAAAAACATTTGAGGTACTGACAATCTCTGGTTCCACCCGCAGAAGAAAGGATTCCTTGCTTGACACCACATCGGCAGTCCGCTTTATTTCCGTGACCAGGGCCATTTCCCCGAAGCAATCCCCGCTGGCAAGGGTGGTGAGCTGAATCGGTTTTGCTTTACCAGACAACCTTTTTTCCACCCGAACCTCACCTTTGACCAGAATATAAAAGGCCCGCTCGGTTGTATTTTCTTTGATGATCACCGTGTTGGGGCCAACCCGGAGCCATTTGCTCACCTGGAGGAACTGCCTGAGTTCTTGATCATCAAAACCATGGAAAAAACTTACTTTTTTCAGAAATTCAATCTGTTCGTCAGACTCGATCTCTTTATGTTTCTTGCCTGAATCCATGACTGTTCCTTCACCCATGCACCGCTCTTTGCACTGCCGGCTATTTCCCGAGACAAAATTCCGCAAAAATCATATCCAGGACATCGTCCGTGGTGGTTTCCCCGATGATGTCCCCAAGAAAAGCCAGGGCAGCCTGGAGATCAATGGCCAGGAGATCAGGCGGCAGATCCGCGGCCAGCCCCTCGCCAATCTGCTGCACCGCCACAATGGCGCGCTGCAAGGCGGCGACATGCCGCACATTCGGCGCGGCTACGCCAGGCTCCTGAAGACCCTGCCCTCCGGTGGCCGCCTCGTACACCGCCTCCTCCAGGTTGCGAATGCCCTCACCGGTGGTGGCGGAGATAGCGACGACCGGCCCCCCGCCTAAGGCCTCTGCATACGGTGCCAGATCCAAGGCTGGCACCCGGTCAACCTTGTTGACCACCACCACTACCTTCTTGCACCCAGAGGGCATAAGTTTCGTAGGAGCAGGCAAGCTGCTCAACTCAGCTTTGCACCCAGAGGGCATAAGTTTCGTAGGAGCAGGCAAGCTGCTCAACTCAGCTTTATCAGCAGCCAACTCAAACAGGTTGCAGTCTTCAGCCTGCAACCCTTCCACCGCGTCAAGGACCAGTAAAACCAGATCCGCCTCTGCCAGTTTTTGCCGAGCCCGGAGGATGCCGATTTCTTCCACCGCTTCGGCGGTTTCCCGGATGCCAGCCGTGTCAACAATGCGCACCGGCACCCCTTTGATGTCCAACCACTCCTCAATGGTATCCCTGGTTGTCCCGGGAAGTTCCGTGACGATAGCCCGCTCTTCCCGGAGAAGGCAATTAAGCAGACTGGATTTGCCGACATTGGGCCTGCCGAGGATGACCACGGAGACCCCTTCCCTAAGGACTTTCCCCCCGTCTGCCCTGGCCAGCAATCGAGCCAGGGGCTCCTGCACCTCCCTGGCCAACCGGGCCTTGAGTACTTGACCGTCGAGAATTTCCACCTCCTCATCGGGGAAATCGATGGCCACCTCAATGATAGCACGAACCGCGACCAGCGCATCACGAATTTTCCAGATCTCTCCCTGCAATCCCCCGCGGAGCTGGCTCACCGCCAGACTGGCGCCCTCTTTGGTTTTGGCGCCCAACAGCTCGGCAACCGCCTCCGCCTGGGTCAGATCAATCCGGCCGTTGAGAAAGGCCCGTTTGGTGAATTCTCCTGGCTCCGCCAAGCGGGTGTCGGGGAAGGCCACGATCTGGGCCAGAATTTCCTGCAAAAGAAGATAACTGCCGTGGCCGTGGATTTCTGCCACATCCTCCCTGGTGTAGGTCCGCGGCGCCCGCATGTAAACGGCAAGAACCTCGTCGATAACCTGTCTGGTTTTCGGATGGACGATGGCGCCGAAATAAAGCCTGTGGCTGATGAACTTTGGGGGGGAATTTTTGGCTTGGAAAAGCTGCTGGAGAATTGCCTGGGACTGGGGGCCGCTTACCCGGATGATCCCGATGCCACCGGTACCGGGCGGCGTCGCAATGGCGGCGATGGTCGCCTCGTTGAAATCCGGAAAATCACGCATGCCAGACTCCGGGGTGAATAATCTGCTGGTGAGCAGCAGGTTAGCGCATCATCCCAGCCGTAGCGGGGATTTATCGGCAAGTAACCGTTCCCTGTCAGCACAGCCGAAACCGCGAAAACATTCTCCGACAGGAAACTCCCAGCGGTGACGTTACTTGGAAGGAGGCGGCATTTAACTTGGTTTTTTTGTAACTGTCCCGCTCAATGCCGGGAATAAACAAAAACCACCGACGAGTAACTATCCAGCAGTGCCGCAAGATGCGGTGCTGCTGGATAGTTACTCGTCGCCCTTCTTTTTTCGGGGCGAACGCCGCCGCCCTTTCCCTGGCAAATAGATAAGTACCTTTTTGAACAGGCCCTCTCCGACGCTGCGGCTTCTGATCCCGGTGTCATCCTGCAAGGCCATGTGTACCATCCGTCTTTCCGCAGGATTGATGGCGGGAATGGTTCTGGTCTTGCCGGTCTCCTTGACTTCCTTAGCAAGGCTCAGGGCCCGCGCCTGAAGCTCCGCCATCCGGTTCTCCCGAAATCCTCCGGCATCGAGGGAAAAAAGAACTTTCTGCGGGAATTTTCTGGTGATTATCTTGCGCAACACATATTGCAGGCCATCAAGAGTCTGCCCCTCAGTCCCGACAACGATCTCGACAAATTCTCCGCTGATCTTGGCATGAACCTTGTTGTTCTGATCCTGCTCGATGCTGATTATCGACGGACAGCCCATGAGTTCCAGAATCTTGGCAATATCCGCCCGGATTAATTCCATCTCCTCAGGGGTGACAGGATCTCCCGCCACCTCCTCCGCCAGCTCATCGCTGTCAACAGACTGTTCCGTACTTGGCCTTGTCGCACTTGGCCTTCGCTCCGCGACAGGCTTTTCAGGTCTGCGCCTTGGCGTACTAACTTTTTTCTCCACCGCCGGTCGTTCCAGCTCGTGGCCACCCTCTTTTTTAAGAGACACCTGCACCGCCGCCTTTTTCCGACCCAAACCGAAAATACCGGTGGAACCGGTGGAGATTATCCGGATATCAAGCGCTTCCCTTGCCACATTAAGGGCCGCACAAGCATTACCGATCGCCTCTTCAACATCAGTTCCCTTATATTCCATCTTGGCAGACATCGTATGCTTCCTCCATCTCAGACCATTCCTTGTTGTAATCGCACCACGACGCGATTACAACGGCTCTTCTTTGGCAACACCTTGATAACGTCGCTGACCTGTGACGATTTATTTTCTACGAGACCATCATTCCTTGACAGCTCCGCGTCTTCTCTTGGCGACTGTGACCAAGTGGCTGCCTCTTCCAGGCTACTTATATTTCCGCACTTCTTACACGGCCTCATGCCGGTTAACGATGTACTGCTGGCCAATGGACAGCAGGTTGTTGACAAACCAGTACAAAACCAGACCTGAAGCAAAATTCAGGAACATGAAGGTGAAAATAACCGGCATGAACATCATGACTTTCTGCTGGGTGGGATCGCCGGTAGCCGGGGTCATTCTTTGCTGGAGGAACATGGTTGCCCCCATCAGCAGGGTCAGCACCGGTATCCCACCGAGAAACGGGAGATCAAAGCCTACCGGCAACCGATCCGGCGCGGCCAGATCCGTAATCCAAAATAGAAAAGGCGCATGCCGCAACTCGATGGTCTGGAGAAGCACCTTGTACAGGGCAAAAAATACCGGGATCTGGATGACCATGGGCAGACAGCCGCCCACCGGATTTACCTTGTAAGTCTGGTACAGCTTAATCATTTCCTGCTGCTGCAGCTGCTTGTCATCCTTGTATTTCTCGCGCAGCTTGGCCATCTTGGGCTGCAGCTTCTGCATGGTCTTCATGGACTTCATGCCCTTCTGGCTCACCGGCCAGAAGAGAAGCTTGATCAGCACTGTCACCAGAATAATGGCCAGTCCGTAGTTGCCCACATAGCCATGGAGAAAATTGAGCAGGTAGAGGGTGGGCTTGGCCATCACATCAAACCAGCCGAAATTGATGCTGCGCTCAAGCTCGTGCCCGACGGACTTGAGCGCCCCCATGGTTTTGGGGCCGAAGTAAACCGAGTAGGTATACTGCTGACGCTGACCGGGCTGGATGACCTCGCTGGCTCCGGCCAGCACCGTGGTCACCCGGTTTTCGTCCTGCAGGGAAAAATGGGCCGTGTGCTGTTCGCCGGTGCGCGGGACAATGCCGCAGAGAAAATAATTGTCCTCGTAGGCCGCCCAGCCGATCTTGCCGGTAAAGCTTTTGCTCCCCTTTTTCAGGTCGCCGGCCTTGATCTCCTCCAGCACCCCGTCGTGCAACAGGGCAGGGCCTACGGAAACCATCGCGTTCTCTTTGGAAAACGGTCGGTTGTCAAGGGTCAGATACGGGGCGCCCTGGAGGGGGGCCGCGGTGTTGTTGACCACTTCGATACTCAGCTCCAGCAGATACTGCCGGTCAAAAAAACGCATGGTGCGGACAATCTCAAGACCGGAGGGCGCCTTGCCGCGCATGCTCAGGAGGGTGGTGCCGTCCTGCTCTTTTTTGCTCGAAGCAACTTCATACGCCACCTGCGGGATGGTGCCAGGCTCAATCCCCCAGGAAAAATTCAGGGGTAGATTGTCACCGCTTTTTGGCCGAAGGAGCTCCTTGTTACCGGAATCCGCGGCCAGGGCCTCCCGGTAATCCTTCAACCGGAAACTTTTCACCATGCCGCCCGATTCCGTCACCACCGCCGAATAAAGACTGGCCTCTACCGGGATATCGCGACCCAGCCTGATGGCGGCGCCAGCGGGCTGGGTGGACGACAGGCTTGTCGGGGCAAGGGGCTCGGGCGCTCCGGCAAGGCTTTTCTCCTCACCCTTGCCGTTTGAGGGAGAAGGGGCAACCGTGCTTTCCGTGACCGGAGGGGGAGTGGGGACAAAAAAATACTGATACCCCAGCAAGATGGCCAGGGAAAGAAAGATAGCCAAAAAAATTCTCTGTGTTTCCATGAAATCAATCCTTATCAGGCTCTATATAAGTTTGGCTGCAGGCCTGAAGCTCCCGGGCAACGCCGCCTGCCGTCGCTTCAGGAGGATCTGTCCACCGGATCAAACCCGCCGGGGTGAAAAGGATGGCAGCGAAGAAGACGACGCAGGGCGAGATACAGACCTCGGGCAGTCCCGTGGAGGGCAAGAGCCTCTATGGCATACTGTGAACAGGTGGGAGAAAAACGGCAGGCCGGCGCGAAAAGTGGCGAGATGCACAGCTGGTAGCACCGTATCAGAGCAATGAAAATTTTTTTCACGTCATTCCTTTTTCCAGGGGCAAGACGCCACCTCCAGAAAACATGGCGACCATAAAGGATATCACAAGACCGTCTTCGCCACTGCGCCCAAACCTGTTTCCTTCCCAGCCCCCTTCCGCCGGGCAAGAAGCGAGGAAACCGCTGCCTCGACCTCCTGAGGAGAATTGGGGACAAACCCGGGCCGCACGGCAAAAACCACATCAGAAAAAGGCTCGAAAAAATCTCGATGCTGACGGAAGAATTCCCGGATTATTCTCTTGATACTGTTTCGCCTGACAGCCTGCCGTACTCCGTGGATACTTATGCCCAGCTTGTTGCCGGCAGTGCTGTTCGGTAGATAGATCAGCGTGAAATTCTGACCTCGTACCCTTTTTCCCTGGTCGTAAACCTTTTTATACTGCCATGGCTTTACCAACAGGATTGTCTTGGGGAGTGCCAGGGTTTTCCTGCCAGGGGCCCGGAGCTTATCGCCCTGGCCGAAACTAAGCCGTTGTGCAAAAATAATCATAACATTGAAAGATCGTCACCGGCATAAGGTGCTGTTCCGAAATGACCTGCAATGCAAGGGCTGTTTTTATAGCTGAGTTGAGCAGCTTGCCTGCTCAAACGAAACTTATACCCTCTGGGTGTAAATAGCACCTAAACAGTCAGCCGTTTACGGCCTTTGGCCCGGCGACGGTTGATAACAGCCCTGCCGTTCTTTGTCTGCATTCTGGCCCGGAAGCCATGGGTACGGTGCCGTTTAAGGTTGCTGGGCTGAAAAGTTCTCTTGCTCATGATCGTCTTCCTTTTTCTCTTCTGTTACGGCCTCTCTTTGGCCTTCCTTCGTTTTTGCTGTCTTGCAGCAGCTGGAGCCTTGCCTCACGCACCATTAGGGAAACATCCCCGTATACGCAAAAAATTATTGCCCAGCAATAAAGCTCGCTATAGTACCCAGAGCCTGGGAACATGTCAAACACTTTCCCGATTCGGTTAAGGTTCCGATGATTCTTTGTCCAGGCCAAACAGCTGCCGGACAAAAGCCAGCTTGAGTTGGGGATTGTCGTGGGGCCCGCTGTTTTTCAAAAAAACCATGGGCTCATGAAGCAATTTATTGACAATGGCGTTGGCCAGCATCTCCACCGACCGCCGCTCGCCTTCGGAAAGAGATTTAAGGCTGCTCAAGGTTTTCGCCACCTCAGCTTCACGGATGGCGTTGGCCTTTTGCCTTATGGCCGTTATGGTGGGCGCCAGCTCCATTCCTTCCAGCCACTGCCCGAATTTGATCACCTCCTCGGCAACAATGCCCTCCGCCCGCAATGCTTCCTTTTCCCGTTCTGCCTTGTTCACGTCGACCACGTTTTTCAAGTCGTCGATATCATAGAGATAAACATTGTCCAGCTCATTAAGCCCCGGATCAAGATCACGCGGCACCGCGATATCAATAAGAAAGAGCGGCCTGTTTTTTCGTTGCCGCATGAGCGGCTTGACCTGATCTCTGGTGAGAATCAGGTCGGTGGCCCCGGTGGAGCTGACTAAAATATCAACCTCCGCCAGCTGAGTGGTCAACTCAGCCAGCCCAACGGCGGTGCCGTTAAATCGACGGGCCAGCTTGGCTGCCCGCTCCAAAGTCCGATTGGCTACGATTACCCGGCCGATCCCCTGCCGAACCAGATGTTCGGCCGCCAGCTCGGCCATTTCCCCGGCCCCTACCAGGAGAACGGCCTTGTCCCTCAGGCTGCCGAAGATCTTCTTTGCCAGCTCTACCGCCGCGTAACTGATGGAAACCGCGCTGCCGCCGATATTTGTTTCGGTACGTACCCTTTTGGCCACGGAAAATGATTTGTGCAGCAGCCGGTTGAGGATGACACCTGTGGTTTTCTGTTCCAGCGCTTCGCGGTAGGCCTGCTTCAGTTGCCCCAGGATCTGGGGCTCCCCCACCACCATGGAATCGAGACTGGCCGCCACATGATACAGATGGTCAACCGCCTCCCTGCCCTGATAGAGATAGCTGTACTGCTGAGCTTCGGCGTCGTCCAGACCGCTCTTGGCAAAAAGGAAACCCCGCACCGCCACCGCTGCCGCAGTCGGGTTGCCGGCCACAAAGATAACCTCCACCCGATTACAGGTAGAAAGAAAGCAGCACTCCCGGCAACCCTCAATATTCATCAAAGTCAATAGCGGCGTGGCGCAATCCCCGGAAAAAGCCAGCTTCTCCCGCACCGCTACCGGGGCGGTCTTATGATTAACGCCGATGATGACGATACTCTCAGCCAACATAGGAATGCACTCCCCCCAACAGATAGGTAACACCCCAGAGGGTGAAAAGAACCGCGCCAAACCCGACAATGGCCATGATTGCCGCCCTTCTGCGCCGCCAGCCCATGGTGAGCCGCTGATGCAGAATAGCCGCGTAGATGAGCCAGGTGATCAAGGACCAGGTTTCCTTGGGATCCCATTGCCAGTATGTCCCCCAGGCCTGTTTAGCCCAGACGGAACCGGTGATGATCCCCAGGGTCATCAGTAAAAAACCAAGGGCCAGGCAATGCTGATTAAGGTTGTCAAGCGCCTCCAGGGAAGGCAAACGGCTGTAAAATATCCCGAATTTTTTCTTCTTGATCTCATGTTCCATAAGAAGATACATAACCCCGCCACAAAAAGCCAAAGCCATGAAGCCGTTGGCCATAATGGCGATGCTGGCATGCACCGGCAGCCAGTTGCTTTTGAGGGCCGGGGCCAGCGGCGCCATCTCCCGGGAGGAAAAAGCGGCGATCAGCATCAGCAGGGAAATAAGCGGCGCCACAAAAACGCCGAAATTTTTCACCCGGTACCGCCACCAGAAAGACAAAAAGGCCCAGGTCATGGACCAGGCAAAAAAAGAAACAGCTTCATGGTTGCTGGTCAGAGGGGTATGCCCCGCCGCGACATACCGGACAACAAAATACACGGTGTGCAAGAGACCGCCGGCAAGAAGAATCCCCCGGGCAACGGCTCGCACCTGTTTTTTCTGGGAAAGAAAATGGACCACATATACGGCGGTGGCCAGAAGATACAAAGAGAAAGTAAGTTGAAACAACAAGGTCATCGCGTCGCTCCCAAAGATTTCTGGTATGCCTGTCTGGCCGTCTCCAGGCAGGCGAGGGGAACATCCGGGCCCAGAACCTCCTGGATGTGGTGGGCAAGCTTCTGCCAGAGGCCATCTTTAATCCACCCCGCCATCTCGGGATCGGCCAGCCTGGCAAAAAGCACCTTGTTCTCCGCATGCGGCCTGCCGGTGGCCAGCACGGTGTCCCGCAGGGAGCCGAGGATGTCCACCAACACCCCGTATTCCTGGCCAAACTGGGCCTCCAGACCCTGGCGCAGGGTGCTGGCCAAAGCCGGGCTTTTCCCCGCGGTGGAAACGGAAATTGCCAGGTCCCCCCGCCGGGCCGTGGCCGGAAGAATGAAATTACACCATTTAGGCACATCCGCCACGTTGAGCAAGAGGTTTTGCGCCTCAGCCTCCGCATGAATCCGCTCCTGCACCGCCGGATCATCGGTGGCGGCAATTACCAGAAAGGCTCCGGCCAGATCCCCCTCCTGATACAAACGATCCAGCCAGTCAATCGCGCCATCCCGCAGCAGGCCGGAAAGCACTTCGCTCAACTCGGGACTGATCACCTTGACCTTGGCGCCATGGGCCAGCAGCCCTTGCACCTTGCGCTCACCGACCCGGCCGCCGCCGATGACCAGGCATTGCCGCCCGGCGATCTTGAGGCATACCGGGAAATATTGAAAATTATCCGCGGGCAAGGATTTCCACCCGCACTCTTCCGGCAAGCGCCGCGGCAAACCTGACCGCATCATCCCTTGTTCCGACAACCTCGCCATAATGCATGGGCACCGCAATCCTGGGCCCAATGGCCAGGGCCGCCTGCGCCGCCTCCTCGGCGGTCATCACATAGGTGCCGGAAACAGGCAACAAGACGATATCCGCCCTGAGCCCCTTCATCTCCGGGATATAATCGGTATCCCCGGCATGATAAATCCTTACTCCGTCAACGGTTATAATAAACCCCAGCCAGCGATTGGCCTGGGGATGAAACTTCTTGTTGGTGTTATAGGCAGCAACCGCCTCGATGGTTATCCCTTCCACTTCGCGGTGTTCGCCAGGAGCAAGGGCCAGGATCTTCCCGGTAAGTTTTGCCGCAGCCTTTGCCTCGGCAACAATGAGCGTGGAGGGCTGCTGGATCATGAGCACATCGGCCGGCGAGCAATGGTCGTAATGCTCATGGGAAATACAGATGATATCGGCAGGCGGCAATCCCGGCCCAAGCTTAAAGGGATCGATGTAGATAACCTTGCCCCCGCCCCGCAGCAGAAAAGCGTCATGACCGAGCCAGCGAAGGTTTTTGAAAATCTTATCTACCATAACCACTCCACTATTTTTCCCCAAGCAAATCTATAATCAATTTGACACGTTCCGCAATCTATTATAGGAGATAACCATACAATCTTCTTGCATAACTTAAGATCTGTCACGGAACAGCCTCTGTCCGCCAGCCCCTTTGCTTAGAACTCATTAAGCAGTTCGCTGTAGCGCAAGCGGCGGCCTGGCCATTTGCCCCATCATCTTGACCGAGGAGATCTCCCATGCCGGCAGGCACCTTTGCCGTTTCCACCTCCAGGACCAGGCAATTTATAGACATCACCTCTATGGTGCAAGAGAAAGTTACGGCAAGCAACATTGACGCTGGCCTCTGCCATCTCTACAATCCGCATACCACTGCCGGGCTGACCATCAACGAAGGCGCCGACCCCGCCGTGCAAAGCGACATCCTTGCCGCTCTGCAAAGAATCGTGCCGCTGGATCGCTACCAGCATCTGGAGGGTAATTCTCCGGCCCATGTCATGGCTTCGCTGGTCGGCAGCTCACTGACTGTTTTTATTGAAAACGGCCGCCTCCAGCTTGGCACCTGGCAGAAAATCTTCTTCTGCGAATTTGACGGACCCCGCTCCCGCAAACTCCTTTGGCGCATCACCTAGCCATCATTTTTCAAGACTTCTTTCTCGGGAAACGCCATGAAAAACAAAGAAAAACTCCCCACTTCCCAAAAAACAGAAACCATCTGCTTCGGCCTGAACCGGGAAACCGATGAGCGTTCCCTGGCAGCATTTCTGCAACGCTTCGCCGATCCCGCCTTTTTGCAGACCCTTGTTCCCCGTCTGGAAGAAGAAGAAATCGCCTCGCTCCTTGATTTTCTATCCCGCCTGATGCATAAGCATTGTAGCGAAAAAGAGTACCACCGTCTGTTCCTCAAAGATTAATTTTTCATTTATACCCGAGAAACAGCAGATCAACAAGGAGAGCGCAAAGGTGAGCCAGACTATTATCAAAGATCTCCGGGCCTTTCTCGAAATACTGCGCCGGGAGGATTCCCTGCTTGAGATTTCCGCCCCGGTTGACCCGCATCTGGAGATTGCCGAGATCCATCGCCGGGTGATCGCCCATGGCGGCCCGGCCCTGCTGTTTACCAATGTCAAGGGCAGCACTTTTCCGGTGGTCACCAACCTCTTCGGCACACCCCGCCGGCTTGAGCTGGCCTTTGGCAAACGCCCTCAACAGTTCGTGGCCGATCTGGTCAGGACGGCGGAGACCCTGATGCCGCCAAACTTAAGCAAAATCTGGGAAATGCGCTCCCTGCTCGGACAAGCCGTCAAGGTGGGCTTGAAAAAGATCCCGGCAAACAAGGCTCCGATTATGGAGGTCTGCCAGACTCCAGCCCGGCTAAGTGAATTGCCTCTGCTCACCTCCTGGGCCACGGACGGCGGCGCCTTTGTCACCCTGCCCCTGGTTTACACCGAACACCCGGACGGCAAAGGCCACAATCTGGGCATGTACCGCATCCAGCGCTACGACGACCAGACCACCGGCATCCATTGGCAGATCCACAAGGGCGGCGGCTACCATTACCATGCCGCGGAAAAACGCAACGAATCCCTGCCCCTTACCCTGTTCATCGGGGGACCGCCGGCCTTGATGCTCGCCGCCATCGCTCCTCTGCCGGAAAACATCCCCGAGCTGATGCTGGCCTCCCTGCTGCTTGGCGAAAAACTGCCCATAACTCGCGATCCGGCCGGCGGTCACCCCCTGATTGCCCACGCTGAATTCGCAGCCAAAGGCTTTGTCCCCCCCCACATACGCCGACCGGAAGGCCCCTTTGGCGACCACTACGGCTATAACTCCCTCACTCACGACTACCCGGTCTTTCATGTCGAGCGCCTCTACCATCGCCGCGACGCCATTTATCCGGCCACGGTGGTGGGCCGCCCCCGGCAGGAGGATTTTTACATCGGCGACTATCTCCAAGATCTGCTCTCCCCGCTCTTCCCTCTGGTGATGAACGGGGTGCGCCAGCTCAAAACCTTCGGCGAGACCGGCTTCCACTGTCTGGCCGCAGCCAGGGTCAGCAACCGTTACCCCCGCGAGGCCTTTGCCGCCGGCCTGCGCATCCTGGGCGAGGGCCAGCTCTCCCTCACCAAATTCCTGATCCTCACCGACGGCGAGATCGAAGTGACGGACTTCAAAAAATTGTGGGTCCATGTGCTGGAGCGGATCAACTGGCAGACCGATCTTTTCGTCTTTGCCAATGTCTCCCAGGACACCCTGGATTACACCGGCCCCTCGGTAAACAACGGCTCCAAGGCCATGATGCTGGGGCTGGGCAAGGAACCCCGCCGCATCCTGCCCGAGACCTTTCACGGCGAGTTGCCCCAGGGCTGCGCCAGGGCAGAGGTCTTTCTCCCCGGCACCCTGGTGGTGCAGGGGGAGAGCTTTGCTGCGCAGCAGGAGCTGCCCGTCCGCCTGGCCCGCTGCCCGGCGCTGGCCGACTGGCAGGTGGTGGTGCTGGTTGACGACGCCCGTGCTGCCACGGAGAATCTGCAAGAATTTCTCTGGACCGTTTTTACCCGCTTTGAGCCGGCGGCGGATATCCATGCGGCCGCAACCGATCTGCGCCGCTTTCACCCAACCCTTACCGCGCCCATCATCTTTGACTGCCGCCTGAAGCCTTGGTACCCGGAAGTTCTTGCCGTGGACAAAAAAACCAAATGCCTGGTGGACGAAAAAATTAGCGATATCCTGCCGCTCCGCTTTCGCTGAACATGAAAATTTTTGTTTCATCTTTCTCTTAAAGATTGACGACTGTTCTGCCGAATAGCTATGGTATAGAGAAGGCAGACGTAACTATCCAGCTCAAGGCCGGAAACGAACAAAAACAATCCAAACCGTAACTATCCAGCAGTGCCGCAGCTGCTAGGCAGAAGCCTGCGAAGTGTGCTGGGCCCATGAGCAGGCTGATAACAACGCAGATGTGGTGCTGCTGGATAGTTACAGGCAGGCAATAAATAGCATGGAGCGTCCATCATGAAAATCACCGCGATTACTCCTGGCCAGCAGGATGTTTCAACCATCGGCAAGAGCTTCGCCTCGACCACGGGACCATCTTTCCAGGATGTCCTCGCCAATGAAATGGCCGCAGCCAAGAATCCGTCCGCCACATCAATAGCCGCCCCTGCCGCCATTGCGTCGATCCCAGCCGAGCTCAGGCTGGACGGCCTTAGCCTGGCGGAAAACACCATCAGCACTCTGGAAAAATTCGGCGACGCTCTGGGCAATCCCTCTTTTTCTGCCCAGGACCTTGAGCCCTTTGCCGAAGCCCTTGAAGATAAAACCGCTGCCCTGGTCAGCCTGAAAAATCAGCTTCCGGAAGGCAACTCTCTCTCCTCCCTGCTGGAGCGGGTAGCCACCGCCTCATATGTCGAGGCCACCAAGCTGAGACGCGGCGACTACCATGCCTGAGCCGCTGTTGCCCCACCCGGAACATCCCGCCCTTAAGCGCCTGTTTTCTTGTCGCCCCGTTACCGCGCCCTGCCGCACCTGATCCCTGAAAGCACACACCCATGCCCGAAGAACGGCTGCAAAAAATTCTGGCCAAGGCCGGTATCGCCTCCCGTCGCAATGCCGAGGAGCTGATCCGCCAGGGAAAAGTGACGGTGGACGGCAAGATCGTCAGCGAAATGGGCTGCCGGGTTGACCCGGACAGGCAGGTGATCGCCTTTGAAGGACGCCCGTTGCGGTTGGAGGAAGAAAAGATCTATCTCCTGCTCAACAAACCCCGGGGTTATGTCACCACCCTTCACGACCCGCAGGGCAGACCCATTGTCTCCTCCCTGCTCACCGGCATCACCAGCCGGGTTTTTCCCGTGGGCCGCCTTGATTTTGACACCGAAGGAGCCCTCATTCTGACCAATGATGGTGATTTTGCCGAACACATTCTCCACCCCCGTTTTGAAATAAAGCGCACCTACCAGGCCATGGTACGCGGCCTGCCAACCCAGGAAAAAATCCTGGCCCTTGAAGAGGGGATCGAGCTAGAGGGGAAAAAAACCTGGCCGGCCAAGATCACGGTCATTGCCCGGGAACCGGCGACAACCACCCTGGAGATCACCATCCATGAAGGAAGAAAACGGCAGGTCCGCATGATGTTCCAGGCCATCGGCCACCGGGTTCTCGCGCTCAAGCGCATTGCCTACGGAAGTTTGCGACTTGGCGCTTTGCCAACCGGCAAATACCGGCGGCTCACCCCTGCTGATCTTGCCCTTATTTCATCTTGAAAAAATACTCTTTACAATTGAATAGTTAGCTGTTTAAGATGTTTTATCTTACTGTATTCAGGAGCCGCCAAAAAGGTTGCCCGATCAGGAACTTTCCTTTTTGGCCAGGCGAAATACGCAACGTTTTCAATAACGGCTTAATCTTCTTTTTTTAACGGCAGCACATCGGAGAAGGACGATGAACAAATCGGAGTTGATCGAAGCACTTGCGGAAGAGATGCATGTTCCCTTGCGGGACGCTAGTTCCGCCGTGACCACTATCCTTGATGCCATGGGCGATGCCCTGGCCAAGGGCGAGAGCATAGAAATCCGGGGCTTTGGCAGTTTTGTGGTCAAGGAATACGACTCCTATTTCGGCCGCAACCCGAAAACCGGAGAAAAAATCAAGGTCAAGCCCAAAAAACTGCCCTTCTTCAAGGTCGGCAAGGAATTGAAGGAACGAGTCAACGAATCGGATGAATGAGTTTCGTATGAGCAGGCAAGCTGCTCAACTCAGCTTCAACCGCCGCCTTACTCCTGCCCAGGCTCGACAATCTCGCCAACGAGATCATAGGGATGAGCCTCGGTGATCAGGACATCCACAATCTCCCCCGGATTGCCAACCCCAGCATTGATATAAACACAGCCATCTATCTCCGGAGCCTGAAAACTGGTTCTCCCCTCCAGCAGGAGATCGGTTTCCCGGCTCCATCCTTCGACCAGCACCTTTTCCACCCTGCCAACCATGGCCTGATTTTCGGCAAGGGAGATCCCGCTCTGCAGCTCCATGAGCCGTTGCCGCCGCTCACTCTTTTCCTCTTCGCTACAGTGGCCGAGCAGATTGTAGGCGGCGCACCCCTCTTCGTTGGAGTAGGCAAAGATCCCCACATGTGTCAGTTTATGCGCCTGCATGAACTCGGCGAGCTGCCGCACATCATCCTCGGTCTCCCCTGGGAAGCCCACCATGAAGGTGGTCCGGATGGCGGCCTGGGGGAGGATGGAGCGGATCAGCGCCAGAAGCGCCTCGATCTGCGCACGGCCGTAGGGGCGGTTCATCGCTTTCAACACGGAATCCGACACATGCTGGAGAGGGATATCCAAATAGGGGACGATCCGGGGATTGGCCGCCATAAACTCCAGGAGCTGGGCATTGACCCGAGTGGGATAAAGATAGAGCAACCGGAACCAGGGGATATCGCTGGCGGTCAGCAGGGCGTCCAGCAACTCAACCAGATGCGGGGCGTCAGGACCAAGGTCATGGCCATAGGCGGTAAGATCCTGGGCCACCAAAGTCAGCTCCCGCACCCCATTTTCCGCCAGAATTCCCACCTCGTTGACCAGATCAGCGAGGTGGCGGCTGCGCAGACCACCGCGCAGGGAGGGAATAAGGCAATAGGCACACCGGTTGGAGCACCCCTCGGTCACCTTCATATAGGCCCGGTGCGCCGGCGAAGAAAGCTTCCGCGGCAAGGTGGAATCCAGCAGAAAAGTGGGCTTGCCCAGATGCACCTGCTGCTTATCCCCCTGGCCAAGCCCCTGTAATCTGCTGACGATATCCTGGGTTCCCTCGGTGCCGATAAAAAGATCGACCTCGGGAATTTCCTTGGCAAGATCAGCGCCGTAGCGCTGCACCATGCAGCCTACCACCACCAGTTTCTTTTCCGGCCAACGCGCCTTGACCTCGGCCATGGTAAGAATCTCCTCGATCCCCTCCTCCACAGCGGACTGGATAAAGCCACAGGTATTAACCAGCAGCAGATCAGCCTCTTCCGCCTCCTCACAGGGCACATAACCGGCTTCGACCAGCAGGCCGAGCATGAGCTCCGTATCCACCAGATTTTTGGGACAGCCAAGACTGACAGTAAAAAAGGTACGCATTATCGCCTCACTATTTTTTGCACCCTTCGGATATAAGTTTCGTTTGAGCAGACAAGCTGCTCAACTCAGCTTTTCGCCCAAAGGGCATAAGTTTCGTTTGAGCAGGCAAGCTGCTCAACTCAGCTTTATGCCGCAGCCATTCCGCCGACAAAACGGAAAAGTTCGCCTATCAATTCCTGCGACCGGTTGCGGAATTCCCTGCCTTGAAACGCAGGCTGCCAATACTCCTGCCATAAGAGGTCAGAAACCATCAACACGGCGGCCAGCTCAACCCCGCGAAAAGCCGCGACTTGCATGAGGGCGGAATATTCCATGTCCACGGCAATAATCCCCTCGGTGCCGTAGCGGACAACCTTTTCCCGTGTTTCGCGATATAAGGCATCGGTGGTCCAGATTGGCCCCTCCCTTAGCACTTTGCCCTGGTCGGCAAAAAAATCCTTCAAATCCTTGCGCAACCGGAGAGAGGCTTCACTTCTTCCTACCACGGGATAATGCGCGGAGGTCCCCTCCTCGCTGATGGCCCAAGTGGGCAGCACCAGTTCGCCCACGCCAAGATCCGGACATAGTGAACCGCACCAGCCGCAGACGATGATCCGGCTGGCGCCGAGGGCGATGAGCTTTTCCAGACAGATCACCGCCATGGGCGCGCCAATCGCAGGTCCGGCCCAAAACATGGGGGGCGATTGAGTACAATGGAGGTTGCTGTGGAAAAGGAAGTGACGGGCCCAGCCTCCCTGGCCGGAGATCTGCGCCGCCTGACGGGCCTCGGCGGGGTTGACCAGGATAATTCCGCACGAAGGGAGCTGCGGCTCGTTTTTACCGCGGCAAGGCTCGACAACGACTTCATTCATGACCGACAAGGCCCCAGAAAACGGAAAAGGCCGCAGGGAATCCCCTGCGGCCTTACAACCAATGAATATCGCGAAAAAACTAGCCGAGCAGCGGATTGGCGAACAGCAGGATCAGGGAGATAACCAGACCATAAATGGTCAATGACTCGATCAGAGCCAGACCGATGATCATCGTTACGGTGATCTTGCCGGAAGCCTCGGGGTTACGGGCGATACCGGAGCAAGCGCCACCGATACCGGCGCCCATGCCGATCCCGCAACCGAGGGCGGCAACGCCAACGGACAGAGCGGCGGCCAGACAAACCAGGGCCAGATTTACAGCGGGAGCGGCGGTGGTGGCAGCCATCTCTGCGCCATGCTCGGCAGCCATAGCTCCGGTAGCCATAGCCAGAACCATCAATACTGACAAAATTCCTGCTTTCTTCATCGTACTTCCTCCTGATAATTTTTTATAATTGGCCTTCTTCATTAGTTCACAAGGAACCGGATACACATAATTTAGGAACCGTTACGAAATAATATCTGCTTTCTAGAACCTTCCGTTACGACTCCTTATGCCGCTTGCGTTCATCAATAGAAGCTTTACTACGACAACGGCTAATGGGCATGCTCCATGGCGGCGGAAAAATAAAGAATCGAGAGCAGCAGAAAAACCAGCGCCTGCACGATGGAAACGAACACGCCGAGACAGAGAATCGGCAGCGGGGCAAAGTAAGCGCCCGCCAGCATGAACAGGATGCCCAGCAGGGTTTCCTTGGCCATGATATTACCGAAAAGACGGATGGAGAGAGACAAAATCCGGGCAAAATGACTGATAAGCTCAATGGGAAGCATCAAGGGAATCAGCCAGGGAATGGGGCCGAGAAAATGCTTGATATAGCCGGCGCCATGAAATTTCACGCCCAAAATGTGGGTGGTGAAGAAGACGATCAGAGTGCAGGCCAAGGTGATATTGAGATTGGAGGTAGGAGACATGAAACCCGGCATCAGGCCGATCATGTTCGCCACCAGGATGTAGAGGGCAAAGGTGGCAAGCATGGGGAACATCATTCTCGCCCCTTCCTTGCCCATGTTGTCCGCCATGAAGCCCTCAAGTCCGCCGATGACGACTTCCCAGAAATTCTGGCCCTTGCCAGGCACGAGGGACATTTTGCCCAGGGTCAGTTTCGGGACAATGATCAGAAAAAGCATAACCAGCCAGGTATAGGTCATGTGCGGGGAAACCAGCTTGGCCAGCAGCGTTTCTCCAACCGGACCGTGGGGGACAGGCAACCCCAAATTTTGCAGAATCAACGAAATAAACAGTATTGGATGTTCCATGGACCGTGCGAAGCCTCCTTAACCTTTTACAATTTTGGCGAGTAAATACTTCTTGCTGCGACCATGACGGCAAGTCCGATGCCCAGAAGCACGGTGGACAGGCCAACCAGCAGGGCGAGGGGGTGAACCAACCGGTACCTGACCAGCAGGAAAAGAACACCCACGACCACGGACAGCCGCAGATAATATCGCATAAAAAACAGCGGTTTGACCGCCTCAAGCGGCCCGCTAAACAATCTGAGCAGATCCCTTTTCAAAGACAGGAAGCTCAAGTTGGCAATCGCTCCGCCGATAAAAACTGAGAGGGCATGAAAGTCTGAATACCCCAACCAGCCCAGGCCGGTTAGAACCCCCAGCAACAACCAATTGAAAAGCATGATCTTGCCGAGCGACACCTCGCCCGGTGATGCTTTAAAATCCCCGGCTACCATCAGAGATCCTTTCGGCTGGCCATGTCATAAAGGTTTTTGAACGCAGCCGCCACCCCGAACCCGAGAAAGATCAGGGTTAGCCAAGGCGAGGTTCTGCCGCCAAACACCTTATGGTCCAGAAAGTAGCCAATGCCTACCCCGATAAAAACGGAGAAGGCCATGGTCATACCGATGGTGCTGAACTGAGCCAGCAGCCGCAGGGTATCCTTACGGTTGCTGGACATCTTCACCCCCTGTCCCGCTTTCCGGCAAAAGAATCCATCGAGTTACAACCGATAGGATTCCTATCATGGCATCCCCCCAAAGTCAACGGCTTTTTTCTCATCCAGCCAACTTTTTGAATGAGCATTCAGTTTTTTCCAGTGCCATGGTCAGCTCGGTTTCACTTTGGGCGGCAGAGATAAAAAGAGCCTCGAACTGGGCGGGCGCCAACCAGACACCCTCGGCCAGCATCTGCCGGAAATGTTGGCCGTATCGGGCTGTATCAGATTGCATGGCGGTCTCATAATCGACCACCGGCCCGCCCGTAAAGAAAACGGTCATCATGGAGCCCACCCGATTAAGGGTTGTCTGGCCTGGGAGGTATTTTTCCGCCAGCTCGTTCAACCCTTGAGCAAAGCGGGACGCCTTCTCCTCCAGTGCGGCATAAAAGCCTGGTTGCGCCAGCTGACGTATAGTGGCGGCACCCGCCGCCATGGCCAGAGGATTGCCGGACAGAGTTCCGGCCTGATATACCGGGCCAACCGGGGAAATCATATCCATGATTTCTCTTTTGCCGCCATAGGCTCCAACCGGCAAGCCGCCGCCGATGATCTTGCCGAGACAGGTAAGATCCGGCAGAACCCCATAGTATTCCTGCGCTCCGCCCAAGGACAACCGCAGGCCGGTGATCACTTCATCGAAGATCAGGACGATGCCCAGCTCGGCGGTAAGAGCGCGCAGCTTTTGCAGAAATCCTGGCTGCGGGGCGACAACCCCCATGTTTCCGGCAACCGGCTCGACGATCACGCAGGCAATGTCCAATTTTTCGTCACGCAGGGTCTTTTCCAGAATCTCCGTATCATTATAAGGAATGGACATCGTATTCCTGACAATATCCTCGGGCACGCCGGGGCTGCCGGGAATCCCCAGGGTAATGACCCCGGAGCCTGCCTTGACCAGAAAACTGTCCGCATGCCCATGGTAACAACCGTCAAACTTCACCACCAGCTTGCGGCCGGTGTAACCCCGGGCCAACCGGATGGCGCTCATGGTCGCCTCGGTTCCCGAGCTGACGAAACGCACCTTTTCCACCGAGGGCAAAGCCTTGATCACCAATTCGGCCAGCTCGATCTCAAGGGGAGAGTTTGCCCCAAAACTGGTGCCGTCCCGCAGGGTTTTTTCAATGGCCTCGACCACAGACGGATGATTATGGCCAAGAATCATCGGCCCCCAGGAGCAGACAAAATCGAGGAACTCATTGCCGTCCACATCATGGATCCTGGAGCCGGCAGCTCTTTTAACGAAAAGCGGCTCACAGCCCACTGATTTACAGGCCCGCACCGGGCTGTTCACCCCGCCGGGAATAAGCTGCTGTGCCTTCACAAACAGAGTATGCGATTGATCGGTATTCATGCCCAAGGTCTCCTTGCCTTCTCAATGGTGATGGTCTCGTAAAAAGGGAAAAAGGTCACAGCTCCGCGACACAAAATCAAATGGTTACGCAGCGGCAACCGTTGTAATCGCGGCTTTTTGCGATTTCAACAATGGTAGGGGATCGCCCACAAAGACACCCCTGTCAACAACAATGGCGCAATACCCGCAACCTGCGCTATCTGACTTTGACGAGCGGGAAATATAGCAGGCCGTCGGCACGCTGTCAAAATTGTTTCAAAAAAACTACATCCCCACAAAACCATGCGCTTTTCGACATCCTTTCCCTTGACACAACAAAGAGGTTCATAGCAATATGAGGGTCAGAAGTAATTAATCGTAAAAATGATTCTACCAGCTGTATCATATCAGGAGGCGCCATGGAAATACATGACCCGAATCTTCATCTTAAACTTATAGAAATGTGTGATTGCTATCTTGGCACAGACTATGCCGCCACCATTCAGCAGGTGGCGGATGCCCCTTCCGCCGACACTAAGGAGGATGCCATGCGTTATCTGGCCCTCGCCCTTCTCCTCACCCTGACCGAAAAAGCCAGACAACTTTCTCTCAAGAGAAAAAATGATAAAATTACCGTCACCATCAAGCACGATGCTGAAAAGACAGCCCTGCGCCCACCAACCAGGGCGGTCTTCGACAAAATCATCAGCATGGTGCGCGGCATCATCCATCTTGAAGAAGACAAAGGGGGGTTGCCACTGGCCCTTGGTCTAAAAAATGACCAGATCGAGCTCCAGGTAAAGATTGAACGCACCGCGGACAAGGAAACCCTCAAGATAAAATTCCCCGATTGGGCTTGAACGCCTCGGCCCGTCCTGCAAAAGTGCCACAACTGTAACTGTCCGGCTCGGGGCCGAAATACTTGTATCTCAAAAACTCTAACCGTTCAGCCGCGCCGAAGACAACCAAAAGAAGCCAGCGAGACAGAGTGATCCTGCTGGATTGTTACCAGCAACTGATTTTTTTACCTGCCTCAGTACCTGATCATAAGGAGCCGGTAATGACCAAGGAAAAAAACGGGACCGAAGAAATAGTGCCCTGGGAACTTACGGACCTGCATGTCGCTCCAGCCGGGGCCAATCCCACGGACGCCGAACTGCAAAAAATCATCCGCAAAAACTATCGCGAGCCCATTGCCGGCGAGGATGCCGTCTCCGCCAAAATCGATGGCCACACCCACCAGGTCTACGATATCGACAATCACGGTCTGGGCCTCATCGTCCCCTCCCATGACGCATTTCTGACTGGCGCGTTCTGCAGCATCACGCTGCATCTCGGCGACGACACCATAGTTCTCCGGGGAAAAGCCACCCATATCTCTCCCCACGGAATCTCCGGAGAGTGCCTCTGCGGCATCGAATTCATCAACTTGAACGCAAAAGACAAGGATACCCTGAAGCAGTTCCTGACCGACCACCACGCCCGACTTTTCAGCGGGACAAGCTACCCTGCCGACCTTGGCCTGGATTGAACAGCAACCTCATCACTGGCCTTGGGAAAAATGACAGGAAAAAATAAACCCGACATCATGGATCAGCTTCTGAAAGGCTTCGTGAAGGAAACTACGTCTGAGGCTCTATCTCTTGACAAGATGATTCACTGCTTCGAAGGAGCGGCGAGCGCCAAAAATCAGGCCGAAAAACCGTCAAGACCGCCATCCTCAAAAAAAACTACCGATGACAGCAAGAAAAAATCCACCCACTATCTTTCCGGAGAGATTTTCGCTGATCTGGATGAAGCTAGGGATAAAATAAACGCACTTGTCAACCAGCGCACAAAATCCAAGGTCTCAAAGTCACGGATTGTCGATCAGGCGCTCAGGATGATCCTCAAGGAATTTGAGGAAAAAGGCGATAAAAGCCGCCTGATCAAAGAGATCATAAAGGGCCTTAAGCAGAAATAACCAGAAGCTGGCCTCAATTGTCTTGGAGACTTCACAATGATTATCACTTGCCCTCATTGTAAAAAACAGCACAATATCGATGAAAAGAGAATCCCGGCCACGGTAAAAATGGCTCGTTGCCAAGGCTGCGGGCAACAGTTTCCTCTCGATATTCCGCGCGGGGAACCATCTCCGTCCCCACTCAAGCCAGCCACAATCGAAGCCAGGCCCGCGCAAGCTCCCGCTCCCACGGCTCCAGCTCCCTTAAGTCAGAAAACAAGAAGAATCGGCGTCTCCCTTAGCAAGGGGGGAGTCGGTAAAACCACCACCTCGGTGAATCTCGCGGCTGGACTCGCCCTGGCTGGCAAACGGGTTCTCCTGGTTGACACCGACACCCAGGGGCAGTCGAGCTTCATGCTGGGCGTTAAACCCAAGGGCGGCCTAACCGAGCTGGTGACGGAAGAGCTCCCCCCCGAGGAGGCAATTATTCAGGCCCGCAAGAACCTGTGGCTTCTGGCCGGAGGCAAATCCCTGGCAGGCCTCAAGCGCCTCATCGACCGCAAGGATTACGGCGGGGAGCTGACCATTGCCCAAGCCCTGACCCCGCTGGAAAAAAACTACGATTACGTGGTGGTGGACACCTCGCCGGGATGGGATCCTCTCACCGTCAATGTTCTTTTTTATGTCAACGAACTGATGACCCCTGTTTCGCTGGAGGTCATGTCCATCCAAGGATTTGGCGAGTTCCTGAAAAGCATCGCCTCCATCCAGAAATTCCGCAAAGAGATCAACCTCCGCTACATCCTGCCCACCTTCCGCGACATGCGGGTAAAAAGAGGGGGCGAGTTTCTGGAGGAGATTGAAAAAATTTACGGGGACAAGGTCTGCACCCCGATCCGCTACAACGTTCGGTTATCCGAGGCTCCGGCCTATGGGCAGACCATTTTTGAGTTTGCCCCAGGGTCCAATGGCGCCCAGGACTACCGAGAGCTTGTCCGCAAGGTTACTGGCGAGCCGGATCTTTTCACCTGACCCGCTCCGGGCTGCGCTCATTTTCAAAATAATACCGGCTCGTACCTCCATGCCGGCCAAGGGAAATTCTGCCCATGGACTTTGAAAGCAAGCTGATTCCCATTCTCCGCGAGGGAGTCGAGATAGTGAAGATGATCTCTTTTAAAAAGCTGAAAGAAACGCTGGGCAAAAAATATCCCGGCCAGGATAATGCCTTCATCGCCAAGCTTGCCGGGGCGCTGATCAATACGATCTTCGGCGCGCCAACCCACGAAACGCCACTCGCAGTCTTCACCCGGAATCACGCGACCCTCATTGCCCACGAAAAGACCAAGACAGGGGAGATGCTTGCAGAGCTGCGGATTCCTCTCACCGATGCTCTCCGCATCCAATCCCTGTGCGATCATCAGGAAGGCCAGGATAGCACCACCATCCTCAGACAAGCGCAAGAACTGGGAATACTCCTGGCTGACCGCGACCTGCCCATGCCCCACAGCTTCATTGAACTGGTCCGCAGACTGGGCAGCAGTTTTGGCCTGCTGTTGCCTCCCCAGCCCAACCCCAAAGGGGATGCTGCGCCTTAAAAATCGGCACTCAACCCTCCAACTCGTATTTCTTGATCTTGCGCCAGAGAGAGACCCGGTCAATACCCAGGGATTGGGCCGCCAAGCTCTTGTTGTCCCCGTGTTCCTTTAATACCCACTCGATATACGCCCGTTCCTGATCGGCAAGGCTCGGGATTCCGCCGCTTTTCCGGCGGAAGGTCTGAAAGCAGGCGCCGCGCAGATCCTCCGGCAGGTGACCGACCTCAATGGTGTCCCCACTGGCCAGCGCCACCCCACGTTCGATTATGTTTTCCAGTTCCCGAACATTGCCAGGGAAATCATAACGCAGCAGAATATCCACCACCTCCGGGTCGATATTACGCACCTCTTTGTGCATCAACACTCCGTATTTCCTGATAAAATGCTGGATCAAGAGGGGCAGGTCATCCTTGCGTTCAGCCAAGGGCGGGATGTTGAGTGCCACCACATTGATCCGGAAGAACAGATCCTGCCGGAAATGCCCCAGCTTTACCTCTTCCTGCAGGTTCCGGTTGGTAGCCGCGAGAAAACGGACATTGACCTTGATCGGCGTAACACCGCCCAGATGCATCACTTCTTTTTCCTGAATCACCCGAAGAAGCTTTACCTGCATGGCCGGAGACATCTCGGTGATCTCATCGAGAAAAAGGGTGCCGCCGTCGGCCATCTCCACCAGCCCCTTCTTCATTTCCACCGCCCCGGTAAAAGCCCCCTTCTCGTGGCCGAAGAGTTCATTGGCCAGCAATTCCTCCTGAAAGGCCCCGCAATTAACGGAAAGCAACGGGCCGTTACGACGGTTGCTGCAGGCATGGACAAAGCGGGCCAGCAGCTCCTTGCCCGTGCCAGACTCCCCGCAGATCACGACATTGCTGTCCGAGGTGGCGACCTGGCTGGCCGTGGCCAGCAATTTCTTCATCCCTGGATTATCGGTGATAATCCGGGCTTCTCCCTGAAAGACCTTGAGGTGTTCCCGCAACCTGCTGTTTTCCCGCTTGAGCCTGGTTTTTTCCAGGGCTTCCCGTACCACTTTCCGAACCTCATCGAGCTTGTATGGCTTGGCAATATAATGGTAGGCCCCACCCTTCATAGCCTCGATGGCGGAATCCACCGTGGCGTAACCGGTGATCATAATCACCTCGGTGTCGGGATACAGCCCCCGGCTGCGCTGCAAAATCTGCATGCCGTCAACCTTCTCCATCTTCAAATCGGTCAGGACAAGGTCGAAGATATTCTCCTCCATTAGATGCAGGGCACGGGGACCGCTCTGGGAGGCGGTGACCTCATAGCCCTCTTTCTGCAAAACATGCCTGAGGTTGTGCAGGGCTATTTCTTCATCATCAACGACCAAGATCCTTGCGGGATCGTCATTTGTAGCCATGTTCCTGTTGTTCTCCCGGTAGCCAGATAATAAAGGTGGTGCCAAGGCCAGGCCGGCTGTCCACGGTGATGGACCCGCCATGCCACTCAATTATGTCATGCACGATAAACAGCCCGAGGCCGGAACCCTTACCCACATCCTTGGTAGTGAAAAATGGATCAAAGATCCGGTTGACATGTTCTGCATCGATCCCCGGTCCGTCATCCTCGATGAGGATTTCCACCTCATCAAGCCCGGTGCCGCAGCCGGTACCCAGGGCTGAGACCCATATATGCCCGTGACCCTGCACTGCATCGATCCCGTTCTTGATCAAATTGAGCAGCACCTGCTGCATCCGCTGCTTATCAACGATTATGAAAAGATCCTCCGGGATGTCCACGGCGATAATCACTTCGCTGGAAGCGTTTCCCCTGATGAGCAGGATTGTTTCCTCCACCAGCTTTCGAAGGAGAAGCTTCTCTTTGTTAAATTCCTTGATCCTGGAAAATTCCAGCAGAGTACGGACGATATCACGGGCCTTATCCGCCTGAGTCTCTATCTGGCCGATGAGGTTCTTTTTGAACTCCACATTGTCCTCATCAATCTCCTCGCCCAGAATCTGGGCCGAGGTAGAGATGTTGGAAAGAGGATTGTTCAACTCGTGAGCCACCCCGGACAACAGAGTGCCCAGCGCCGCCAATTTTTCCGATTGGACCAGCTGATGCTGGCGCATCTGCAATTCTTTGGTCATCCGGTTGAAAGCCGTGAGCAGTGAACGGATTTCCTGCTCTCCTTCGCCCACCGCGATCTCGACAAAATCGCCCTGGGAAATCCTCTTGGTGTATCCCTCGAGAAGCTTCAGGGAATTCACTACTTTCCTTCCCAAAAGAGCGGCGATGGTCAGCGCGGAAACAAACAGACAGACCATCGAGACTAGTAGAATCTTCTGGGTCGTTTTCAGGAGAGTCTTGATTTCCCTCTTGACTGCCTCACGGGTTTTCTCCCCGAACTCGGTAAGTTCCTTGCCCGAGGAACGAAGCTGCTCCTCCAGCTTTTCCTGGGTCACTCCGTTGCCCCGATGATCCGGGCCAATCGCCAGGTAATAGGCATGGAGCTGACCCATATGTCCATTGTAAGCCTCGATCCCCCTGCCCAGCTGCTCCAGTTCCGCGCCGGAAACCGCCAAACGCAGAGCCGCCTCGTTATTGGCAAAAATATCCCGGAGTTTTCCCCAGTAAAGCTGGTTTTCCTGAAAATCCTTTTCCTGGAGGTAAAGAAAATAATTCTTTTCGAACCTGCGCAACTCAAGGGTCGTATTAAAAAAATCCTCGATGACCTCGCCGAAGGCGACCTGCTCTTCCACCCGCTTGACAACCCCATAGGTCAGAACCGCCGAGCCCACCGTAAGGGCGAGCAACAGGTAGAATCCATAGGTGATTTTCTTGCGGATACCCAGGTGGAACATGCTCTGTCTCCATTTGCCGCGGGGTGCCGATTCCCCTGCTACTTTGCTGTTTAATCGCACCATACCCCCAGTAAAAAACAAAGTCCAGAGGTTGCATTTGGCAACACCGTCTTTCTTGTTGCAACACTTAGCTATCTGACTGATTTAATTAAATATTATTTTTATATCAAAAATAACGTTGCAAAACAGAAACGTCAAGCATGCTTCCAGCATGAAAGTCAAGCTGCTGAAATAACACGATAAAATCAAAAGACTAAGACTGGCACGCTTGTTGCTCAATGAAACAGGCAGCAACAGAGAAGTTATCTGTTTCAGCACAAAAAAACACCTACGAAGGAGGACCAGCATGAACACCATCCTGAATAAAATCGACCGCCTGATGATGGCCATTACCTTTGCCGAGGCCAACGAACCAGAACTCGCCAAGGAATGCCTTGCCATCAGGAAGCCGGCGCCAGGCAAACAAACGAAACAGACCACCAAGATGACTGGCGGCCAGGCCGTGGCCCACCACCCCGCCCATTGAACAGAACAAACCTAACCTCGGAATTACCCATGAGCGCCCTGACGACGATGTTCAAAAAACTTGAAGAAGCCATGACTGCGGCGACCTTTGCCGAAGCCGGCGAATTCGAGACGGCTCGCCAGTTCCTCACGACCAACAAGAATGCCCGCAAACGGGTGCTGTTGGGGACCGACAAGCCGGAAATTGCGACCAGAACCATCAGCTATGCCCTGCATCTCTGCCAACGCCTCGGCGGCTCCCTGGAAATTTTTCACATGCTGCACCTGCCGGAAAACGAAATGGCTTCCAGCCTGAGCCAGGATGAAGAGCCCCTGGCCGATCTGAACACTGCTCTGCAACAAAAAGGCGTGCTCTACCAACCGGTCAGCGGGCATGGCTGTCTGGCAGATGAGGTGCTCCGCCATGCCGGCACCAGACGCGATATCCTCTGCGTTGTCTTCGATGCGCTGGAACCGGACGGCACAAGCTGCCGCAAGGCAAAAGAAAACATGATCACTAAATTTCAGGCCCTGCACTGCCCCGTCGTGATGTACGCGGGATCATCGGCCAGGGTCTGACATCCATAACTAACACTAACTTCATATCAACAAGGGAGAAGAAATGGCCATCACCACCTTTGACAAAAACATGTCGGCTGTCGCCTTTGCCGAAGCAGGCGAGCATGACACCGCCCGTCAGATCCTGGGCGAAAACACAAAAAAGCAAGCCGGCAAATACCAGGCTCCAGCGGTAAAACACAAGCCCTACCTGAAAACTATCATTTTCGGGGGGATGTCGATTTCCGCCTATTACATGCTCTTTACCAACGAAAAGCTGGTCACCGAGATCTTCACCATGGGCGGCTGGCGCTGGGTGTACCCGGTGGGGGCGGCCTTCTTCTTTTCCTTCATCCACGGAGCCTTTGCCAGCAATCTGCTGAGCGCCCTCGGCCTGGAAGCAAAAAAATAACTCAGCCGCCCCGGCTTACTACAAGGAGATATACCCGCAATGAAGAAGTTATTAATTATTCTCATGTTCGCCCTTGCCCCCTTGTCCATCTTCGCCAGCTTGGCCCTGGCCGCCGGCGACGGTCCGTCCAAGGATATGCTCAAGGGCATTATTACCGAAGTAAACGCTGCGGAGCGCACCATTACCTTTGAGAAGGACGGCACCAAGGAAACAGTGATCCTGGCTATGGGCGAGAAGATGCAGCCCGAAGATATGAAAATGAACCAGAAGGTGCTGATCAATCTGGACAAACATGCCGCCAGTGCCAATACGATGAAGGATGTCTCCATCATGTTCATCGATATGAGCGTCAGCAAGCTCCTGGCCCTGCTGATTATCGGCGCGGTGGGCGGCTTGCTCTCCGGTTTCATCGGCTCCGGCGGCGCCTTTGTCATGACCCCGGCCATGATGTCCCTGGGTGTGCCCGGCGCGGTGGCGGTGGCCAGCAACATGTGCCACAAGTTCCCCAAGGCCATGGTCGGCGCATACAAGCGCTGGAAATACGGCCAGGCAGACATCAAGCTCGGCCTGGTCATGGCCGTCACCGCGGTCATCGGGGTGCAGATCGGGATCAAGATCCAGAAATACATCCTGAACCAATTCGGCGGCGCGGGCTCCAACCTTTACATCAGCGCGGTTTTCATGGTTGTCCTCGTCTTTGTCGGCGGCTATGTGTTTTATGATGCCTGGAAACTCGCCAAAGGTGGCGGCAAGGAAACCGTTAGCAAGCTGGCCGTTGCCATGCAGAAGATCAACCTGCCTCCGATGATGCACTTCAAAACCGCCAAGGTGACCATCTCCGCCTGGATCACCATCCCGGTCGGCCTGCTCACCGGCATGCTCGCCGCCACCATCGCGGTGGGCGGCTTCGTCGGCGTCCCCGGCATGATCTATGTCATCGGCGCCTCCGCCGTGGTGGCCAGCGCCACCGAATTGATCATCGCCTTTGTCATGGGCGCCTGGGGTTCGGTGCAGTGGGGTCTTTCCGGCCTGATCGATATCCGCCTCGCCCTGCTGCTTCTGGCCACCTCCCTCATCGGCGTCCAGCTCGGCGCCTTGGGCACCACCTATGTAAAAGACTATATCATCAAGGTGGTCATGGCCACCACCATGCTCATCGTCGCGGTCAGCCGCGGGGTCAAGATCCCCGGCTACCTCATCGATCTTGACTTGATGAGTCCCATTGGCGAGGGCACCATTGCCGTGCTCGAAGCCATCAGTTTCTGGTCCCTGGTGCTCGCCCTGGGCTCTGCCGCCCTCATCATCATCGTGGCCATGATCAAGGGGATGACCGCCGACCGCCGCAGCAAAAGCGTTCTTGCCGGAGTAAACCATGGCTAAGTACCGGAAAATCCTCGTTGCCTACGACGGTTCCCCCTCGGCCCAAAACGCCCTCTCCCTGGCCAGTCAGCTGGCCAGGGAAGACAAGAGCTGGATCAAGGTGCTGGCCGTTGTCCCTCCTTACCAGGGGGATTTGGAACTAATCGGGGTTTCGGAGATCAAGGAGGCCATCACCGGACCAGGACAAGAGCTGCTTGCCGAGGCCAGGCACATGGCGGACCGCGAGGGGGTCCACATCCTGACCAATCTGGAACAGGGTGAGCCATATGAGCAGATCGTCCATGTCGCCGAGGAGGAAAACTGCGATCTGATTATCATGGGACGCCGGGGCAAAAGCAAGGTGGAACGGGCTCTCATCGGCAGCGTCACTGCCAGGGTCATCGGGCATACCGCCAAGGATGTCATGGTTATCCCGGAAAACGGCAAGCTCTCCTGGGAAAATATCCTGCTGGCCACGGACGGCTCCGCCTTCTGCGATAACGCCCTGGCAAGGGCTCTGGAGATAGCCCAGGAACGAAAAGGCAGACTAAATGCCGTTTCCGTGGTCTACACCAATGACGAATTTTATGCAGTTGGCCAGGAAGTGATGAGAGAACTCTACCAGGAAGCGGACAAGGTTCTGGACAAGGTCCGCAAATGGGCCGGGGATCTAGGGGTTCAAGCGGAGCTGTTCGTGCGGGATGGCGAGCCCCATCAGGCCATAACCGACCTGGCCGCGGAAATCTCCGCCAGCCTAATCGTCATGGGCTCCCATGGCCGGAAAGGCTTGACCCGCCTGCTCATGGGCAGCGTTACCGAACGGGTCATCGGCTATGCAGAGTGTCCGGTATTAGTCTGTCACCTATAAGCGTAATTCACTCCGCAAACAGTTTTCTCCACGGGCGCTCAGATGAGCGCCCGTTTTTCTTCGGGGAAGGCAACGATGACTTTTCTGCTGTTGCTTCCTTTCTTCTTTTGCGTGCCCAAAAGAAGAAACAAGAAAAAGGCACCCCAGCCAGTCCTGGCCCTGCGGGCTTCCCTTACTTCTCGCCGAGGGCGGGACGCGGAAAAACTCGGGCTGCGCCCTCAGACAGTTCCCGCGTCTTTTCCGCCCCCGGCTGCGAGGCGCGGCAGGACAAATGGGGGAAATTCCCAAATGAACAAACTGATTTCATGCCCCTAAGTTCCCGAATGATTTTTTTTCAACAAGGATGTAGCTTCCAACGGACTCTCGCTTGCTGCATTCACCATGGCATTCCCGCCCGTCTTCGGGTATCTTCACCACCATGCTTCTCATTTACCCCCCTGCCGCCAAAGCCTGCGAACCGCCAGCCGGAATTGCCCGTCTGGCCGGGAGCCTGCGCGGTCATGGCCTGGCCTGCACCCTGCTGGACGCCAACCTGGAAGGCCAGCTGTTCCTGCTCGCCGCCCCAACCCTTGGCCCGGATACCTGGAGCCTCCGGGCCGGCCGGAATCTCCAGGCTAATCTCGCGGCCCTGCGCACCCCGGAGCTGTACCGAAATCATTCCCGCTACCGACGGGCGGTGGCGGATGTCAACCGGGTGCTGGAGCAGACCGGTCGGAGCCACCATCTTTCTCTCAGTCTTGCCAACTATCAGGAGCAGGGACTTTCTCCCCTGAACAGCGCCGATCTTCTCCGGGCTGCCGAAAACCCCGAGGCAAACATCTTCTTCCCCTACTTCGCAACCCGGCTTCCCGGCCTCATCGAAGAGACCCAGCCTGCCCTCGTTGGCATCTCCTTGAACTACCTGAGCCAGGCCACCACCACCTTTGCCATGGTCGGCTTTCTCAAGAAGCGCTACCCCGGGCTGCCCATCGTCCTGGGAGGCGGCCTGGTCACCTCCTGGCTGCGCAGCCCGGACTGGAGCAATCCCTTTGCGGGCTTGATCGACCATTGCCTTGCCGGCCCCGGAGAAGACCCGCTGGTTCGCCTCCTTTCCGGCGCTTTTTCCCCACACCATCAGACCCCTTCCTATGCCGGTCTGCCGTTGGCTGACTATCTGGCCCCCGGCCTCATCCTGCCCTACGCCGCCTCTTCCGGCTGTTACTGGAACCGCTGCCTCTTCTGCCCGGAAAAGGCCGAAGGCAACCCCTACCAGCAGATCCCCCCGGCCACGGTGCTGACGGATATCGCCAGCCTCAAGGCCGCCACCCGGCCTCTCCGGCCGACCCTGCTCCATTTCCTCGACAACGCGGTGAGCCCACCCTTGATGGAGGCACTGGCCGCCGACCCGCCTGGCCTCGACTGGTACGGCTTTGCCCGGATCAGCCCCTTGCTGGCCAATGGTGAGTTCTGCCACGCCCTGCGCCGCTCCGGCTGCCGGCTGCTGAAACTGGGCCTTGAATCCGGCGAGCAATCCGTGCTCAATGCCATGAACAAGGGGCAGGATCTGGCCCTGATCGAAAAGGTGCTGCACACTCTGGCCCAAGCCGGGATCGCAACCTACATCTACCTGCTGTTCGGCACCCCCTCGGAGTCTCTCATTGAAGCACGTCGGACCCTTGATTTCGTGGTCCGGCACCATTCGGCCATCACCTTTCTCAATCTGGCCGTGTTCAACATGCCCATCGGCAGCCCGGAAGCTCCCCTGGTGACCCGCAGCGATTTTTATGTGGGCGACCTCTCCCTGTACACCGATTTCGAGCATCCCAAAGGGTGGTCGCGCAAGGAAATCCGGAGGTTTCTTGATCAGGAATTCAAGCGCCACCCGGATATTGCCAGGATTCTCCACCGCGACCCTCCCATTTTTACCTCCAACCATGCCGCTTTCTTCTGTTAAATTCAGAAAGTCCCCGATCCCCTGATCCTCCTATGCACCTTTTTTTATTTTGACAAAAAACCGGAAGATTGCAGATAATGAAAGTAAGGCCTGATTTGGCCAGCCCGGCAAAATACCGCGACCGGTCCCGTTGCAATTATCCAGGAGGAGAATGCTATGTATAAAAAAATCATGGTTGGCTATGATGGCACGAAATTCAGCGATTGTGCTCTGAAGGAGGCGATTGCCCTGACCAAGGAATCGGACGCAAAACTCCTGCTGGTGACTGCGCCGGAGATCGATGTCAACCTCCAGGCCATGGCACCGGAGGCCAATGAGCTGATAGAAAAAAAAGCCCGCACCGCCTTGGAGCGGGCGACGGCGAAGGTAAAAAAGGCCGGGCTCACCTGTGAGTCCAAGATCATCGTCACCAACTCTGCCCAGGAAACGCTGGTGGAAACAGCAAAGAAAAACAAGGTTGACCTGATCGTCTTAGGCACCCATGGCCGCACCGGACTTGTCCGGCTGCTCATGGGCAGCACCACGGCCAGGGTCATCGGCCATGCGCCCTGCAATGTCCTGGTGGTGCGCTGCCCGTAAGTAAGCGATCACAGGGCACCACATCTTGCGGCAATCGGTCCGGCTCACGTACAAAAGTACGCATCGCCATCCCGCTTATAGCTGAGCTGGGCAGCTTGTCTGCCCTAGCAAAACTTATGCCCTCTGGGTGCGCCGCAAACTGCACCACCCTGTGACCCTTTGTTCATTGGCTTTCCCTGTTGTGGCTAACCCCGTGATCGGATACGCCCGTAAACCGCTCCCCTTTTCCGCCTTCCAAGTAACTTCACCGCAGGGTTAGCTGTTAGCTGATGATGCGGTGCGGCTGGACAGTTAGCGGCTACAGACCGGGCAACCCTGCATGGCAAAAGGCTTTTCCAGCCGGCAGGCGGCAAGCAGCGGTTCGTCGCGAAAGATCTCGAGGGTAGGGCCATCGGCCCTGACCACCCCTTCATGCAGGACGATGGTCCGTTCGCACAGCTCCAGCACCATATCCAGATCGTGACTGGTGAAAATCTTCGTATGGTGAAAATCCCTTAGAAGCGCCATGAGCTGCCGCCTGGCAAAGGGATCAAGACCGCTGGTCGGCTCATCCATGACCAGGATATCCGGCGACATGGCCAGTACCGTGGCAATGGCCACCCTCTTTTTTTCCCCGCCGGAAAGCCGGTAGGGCGGCTTGTCACGCAGATGCTCCGCCCCTACCCGGGCCAAGGCATCCCGTACCCGCTCTTCCACCTCGTCCCCGGCCAAGCCCAGATTCAACGGGCCAAAGGCCACATCGTCGAAAACCGTAGGCATGAACAGCTGGTCGTCCGGATCCTGAAAAACCATGCCCACCGTGCGCCGGATCTCGGGCAGGGTGGCGGGGGTCAGGGGAAAATCGCCGATGCGGATAGTCCCCTGGCTGGTAGCCAGATAGCCGTTCAGATGCAGGAGCAGGGTTGACTTTCCCGCCCCGTTGGCGCCGATGATCGCCACCGATTCGCCGTGGGTGATGCGAAAAGAAACGCTCCGCAGGGCCTCGGTGCCGTCGGGATAGACATGGCGCAGATCCTTAACCTCGACAATATGATGGCTCATCCCCGCCCTCCGGTGACGATCGTTCCCAGAAGATGGGCAATATTGACCAAGCGGAAGAGAAGAAACAACCCAGACCAGCCCGCAAGATAAAGAAATTCCCTGCCCCCAAAACTGGTTGACCGGCGCGGGTGAAATTCTCCGCTGAATCCCCTGGCCAGCATGGCCAGATGGATTCGTTCCGCCCGCAGCCAAGTGCGCAGCAGGAGATGACTCAGTAGAGAACCGTAGGAACGCCACCCCAATCCTTTTTTGCCAAAAGCCCGAAGATCGCGAGCTCGCGCCGTCCGGCTCCCTTCTTCGGTGAGAACAAAAAGATAACGGTACAAAAAAAGGAGCTGCACGGTGAATATCCGAGGCAGACCAAACTTGTCGAGGGCCTGACAGATCGCGGGAAAGCTGGTGATACCGACCAGGATGAGGGCGGCGGAAACGGTGAGCATGGCACGAACCAGGATGGAGGCACAGGAGAGCCAGCCAGCGCTGATGCCTATGGGGCCGAGACGGACCAGCACCGTTTGGTCGAAGAGTGGATTGAATATGCCCACCATCAGGGCAAAGGGCAGAACCACCACGACCTTTCCGACGATGTGGCGAACCGGTAGATCGCCAAGGGCCATGAGCGCTGCCGGATACAGGAAAAAAGGGAACAACGCAGCCAATTCGTATTTGCTTACGGAAACCACGGTCAGGCTAAAGAGCAATGTCACCAGCACCTTGGCTCTGGCGTCGATCCGATGCACGACCGTATCTCCAGCGGCCAGCAGGTCAAGCTGCCTGAAATCCTTTACTGCTCCGGCAATGGATGCCATCCGCCTCTCCTAAGCAAAAGAGGGGAAGAACCCTTCAGCCTCTTCCCCATGTTCACGCGAAGCCAAAACTCCCTTGCTGCTTCAGGCTACTCTGCCCTGTTTCCGCAAGAAAATCCCACTTAAAAATGAGATGGCCAGGGTGAGCAGGCCGCCGACAATCCCGGCCGCGCTGGTGCCCAGAGGCAATTCCGTCCCCGCCTCGTTTCCAGGATGTTGCCTCGGTTCTTTGAACGTATAATCCGGCAGAAAGGCGACTGATTCCTGAAACGCGGCAAGCTTGGCGTGCAGCCCTTCCTCCGGTCCGGCAAGTTCTTCTGTGCCGCTAACCTTGGCGATGGCCCACTCCAGACCATCGGGGTTTTCAGAGGCGAACCAGGAAACCAGACCGCCGGTCAGCAGGGCCACGGCAAGAAAGGCTGCAAGGATATTGCGCAACGGGGTTGCGCCGAGGGGCCTGGTTTCCTGGACGCTCAGGATAATTTCCGGACGAGCCTGGTAGACAAAGGCAACCACGGCCCCGGTCACCAACCCCTCCACCACGCCGATGGCCAGATGAATCGGCTGCATTAGGCTGACAAAGGCGGCAAAGGGCAGGGCGGAAATCCCCGAGACCACCGTCTCGAGTACCACGGAGAAGGCGCCAAGCTGGAGACCGATGATGGCGGCAACCATGGCGGCCACGGTTATCCGGGTCTTGCTCGGCGCACTGCCGGCCAGGGGCTTGTAGATGAAGGGATAGGCGAGAAAGGCCGGGAAGAACCCGAGATTGAAGATATTGCAGCCCAGAGCCAGCAGCCCCCCATCGGCAAAAAACAGCGCCTGCACCACCAACACCGAGGCAATGGTGATGAAGGCGGCGGCAGGCCCGAGCAAAACCGCCAGGAGAAGACCGCCGCCAAGATGGCCGCTGGAGCCGGTGGCCGGGATGGTGAAATTGATCATCTGCGCGGCAAAGATAAAGGCGCCGAGAACACCCATGAGCGGCGCCTTGCCCGTCTCCATTTCTTTGCGCAGCTTCCTGGAACAGGATATGATGGTGGTGGCGGCAACAGCCCACATGGTCCCGCCTACTGCGGGTGACAACAACGCATCTGCCATATGCATGATGTTTTATCCTTATACTTAAAAAAAGTTGGGCTTATCCGCTACACCCATAGGGTATAAGTTTCGTTTGTACCCTGAAGGGCATAAAATCCGGCAAGCTGCTCAGCTCAGCTTTGCACCCAGGGGGTATAAGTTTCGTATGAGCAGACAAGCTGCTCAACTCAGCTTTAAAATTTCCAGGTGACGCCCGCAAGCACGGTGTAGTCCGTCTCGGGATCATTGAGCCCGTATTTGATCCCGCAATCGAGATCAATCGTCTCGGAGAGCGCATAGGTCAGGCCAGCCAGGACAAAGGCGGGATCGGTGCCGGCGAGTTTGTCCGGATTGCTTTCAACGCCGAGGTTGGCAACCGCGGTGAGATTTTCCGTCACTGCAAGAGTGGAGGCGATGGAGGCATGCCAGAGGTTTTTCTCTTCCTCCAGGTTATTCTCGTTTCTGATGTAGCCGAGATTCAGATGGAAACCCCACGGGTCCATTTCCTTGGAGGTTACAAAAAAGAGGCTGTAAGTGGCCTTGCCCGCCCCCAACCCTTTTTCGTCGTCGCCGGTGGGCAGGGTGAGTCCTGGTTTGAGAGCAAGGCTTAAGCCGTTATCCTCATAAAACCTCCACTTCACGGCAAGGGAGGTGTCGGAAAAACCGTTTTCAACCAAGGAGGTTGTGTCGTCGCTGGTTTTGACATGCAGATAGGGAAGGTCGATAACAAGATCCACCGCTTCGCTGATCCCATAGGTAAGGGCTGCATCCCCCTGCCATGTTTTGGTGGTAACCCCACCCTCCTTGTCATGCCCATATTCGCCGGTCAGTTCCAACTGGGCCTTGCCTGTGCCCATGGTGCCGGCATCGTCCGTGATCAAAGGATGGGCGGCAAAGGCCGCGGTCGAGCAGGAGAGGACGCTTATAAATACAAGGGGAGCCGACAGCTGCTGAAAAGGGGACAGAGGGGATAATTTCATTTCATGCTCTCCTTTGGAACTACCTGCATAATTAATGTGGCACCCGACCCCATGCCGGGTATATCTTCAAAAAAATCCAGCGGGCTCATATGTGCGCCCGCCGGTGAGTAGCACGACATTTTTTTTAGTAACACATTATTGATACAATATTGAAAAATAGGTGTCAACGATTTTGGGTACAATTTTCAGCCGTGTCTTTTTGCAAGGAGAAAAGCATATGGGAAAAACCATCCGTTTCGGAATCTCGCTCGATGAAAAACTGCTGACAAGCTATGACCGGCTCATCGAGGCCAAGGGCTACGTGAACCGCTCCGAGGCGATCCGCGACCTGATCCGCTCCGCCCTGGTGGAGGAAAAATGGGATGCCGAGGATGCGGACGCGGAAATGGTCGGCACCGTCACCCTGGTGTACAACCACCATGTCCGGGATCTTTCCGACAAACTGACCGAGCACCAGCACACCCACCATGACCGGGTCATCTCGGCGCTGCATGTGCATCTCGACGCGCACAACTGCCTGGAAGTTCTGGTGGTGCGGGGACCGGTGGGAGAGGTAAAAAGGATCGCCAACGAACTCATCGGGGTTAAAGGGGTCAAGCATGGCCGGCTGGTAATGACCACCACCGGCGAGGAACTGCACTGATTGTGCTGGGGAAGCGTAACGACCTTGCGCCCGTCCGGAAACGAGCAATTTCGAGGGCAAGGCGCGAGGAAGACTAAAAAGATGAGCGAACAAACAGTGCGGCTGGGCAGCTAGATGGCCAGGTCAATCTCCTGCACCGTTCCCGCGCCGCCTTCTTCCACCAGAAAAATCGAGCTTTCCCGAAGCTGGCCCAGCAACTCATTGCCGCTGCCTTTCAGGGCAAAAGCTGTTTTGGCCGGGCTGAGAAAAATGGCGCCGACCTTGTTTTGCACAAGACTGGCCAGCGACTCGTTTCCGGCCTCGTCCCGCATCCATACCCGCAGTTCGGCATACAACGGGTCATTCTCGTCAAGCCAGCCGTTGCCGTCGCTGTCCAGTTGGGCCAGTTCACCAAAGCCCTGGCCGGTCGCCGGGCCGAACAGCTCCAGGCCGTTGTTGATTTTGCCGTCCCGATTCCGGTCAAAGGTGAGAAAGCCGCTGCCCTGGGCAAGAGCGGCAATCTGCTCCGTCGTGCCGTCCGCATCCAGATCAAAGGCGAAACGCATATCGCTCAACTCCGCCGCCTGGCCGTTAAAATTGATTACCAGCGGATCAACCAGCCGGGCATCTCCACCCCTGATCTGCACGGTGTTGGTGGCCGTGAATTCCCGCTGCATGGAGAGCTGAAGCTGGAAGGCAATGGCCTGCCCATCCGCGGTGACAACCTGACCGGCGGCGGAAAAAGTCATGGACTCCTGCTCGCTTGCTGTTTCCACCAGATCATATTCGAGCCCCCAGCCCTGACGGGCAGGCGGCGGCGCGGCCGAATCGGCAGCAGGATTCGGGATTTCATTTGCAGGGGAGACCGGCTCGAAACCGGTAATGTGGATAGACCTGCCGGTAAGCGCTTCCAGAATAAGGCGGATGGCAGTCAATTTCGGGTCTTCCCCAGAGACTTCCGACGGAGCATCCGCGCCGGCAGCAGCGGCCAGCAACGGCTGGGCTACGGCCTGCTGGAGCTGACGACCCTCCGGAGAGATCCGTACCTGCACGGCGGCCTCTGCTTCTTCCCCGGCAAAGACCGGCCGTTCATTACCCACCCAGAGGCGAAGCGATTCTTCCCTGGTCTGTTCTTCGCGCAGTGCGTGGGTACTTGCCAAACTGACAGCGGCAGTGGCGATTTTCATGGCGAAAGCCTCCCGAAAAAAGATGTTCCTCTCCAGGAGACGTTTCGGCTTTTTTGGGAAAAAAGTTAACAAAAGATAACTATTCGGAGCTTGCGGATATTTCTCTGCTACCAAAACACGAACCACCTCCAGGCTATCCACCTGACAGGCAGCGATAATTTCTCTTTGCCTCTTTGCCTGATTTAACGTATTCTGTAGTTATGAATCTGCGCGATTTTCTGAAAAAAATTAAAGAGCTGCCGACCATTTCCACGGTGGCCAACGAGATCAATACCCGCGACAAAAATGACTCGCTCAACGCAAAATCGCTTGGGACGATTATTTCCCGCGATCCAGCCCTCACCGCCGCAGTCCTGAAACTGGCCAACTCCGCCTATTACGGGATGGCCCGCGAAATTGGCAGCCTCGAACGGGCCATTACCATTCTGGGCTTTGACACCATCAAGAATCTGGCCCTGACCATCTCTGTATTTCATGTTTTCAAAAACCAGGAGGGGCTGATCCTTGACCTTAAAGGTCTCTGGTATCATTCCCTCGGTGTTGGTCTTGCGGCAAAACATCTTGTCCTGCACAGTTCGATGCTGGCTGCGGACAAAACCCTGCCGGAGCAAGCCTTTGTCTGCGGCATCCTGCACGACATAGGAAAAATCGCCTTTGCCCAGAATCTGCCCGCCGAGATGGCCGAGATCCTCAAGCAAACCAGAACCGGGCCCATCGTCCAGCACGAAATTGAAAAAAACATCCTCGGCTTCAATCACCAGAAAGCCGGACAGGTCATGGCCTCATCCTGGAACTTTCCGGAAAGTTACCAGACCGTCATCAGGCTGCACCACACTCCCTCTGCCGCCACCATAGGAGATCCCAAAGTAGCCGCCCTGGCCAGGGCGGTTTACCTGGGCAATAAAATCGCCAAGGCATTGCATCTGGGCGAAAGCACGGACCAGCATATGGCTATGGTGACGCCAAATGACCTGAAAAACATGGGGCTCAGCACCCAGAAGCTCGGCGAGATTATCCCGCAGATAAAAAATGAGTACACTCAATGCCTTGAAGCCTGGTCATTATGAGCGGTGGATTTCATCCCTGGGTTGAAATCGCAAAAAGCCGCGATTACAACGGTTACAGCTTTCTCCTCCTTGCTTTGAGTTGCGGACCTGTGCCCTCTTTCCCTTTTCACGAGTCCTTCATCCCTTGACGCTGACAAAAACCCCCTGGTTGGACGGATCCAGATCATAATACCGTTTCAGCAGCATGATGCTGGGCTTGGTGAGAACGCTCCCCTTGGTGAGCAAAAGAATCCCGGTGCCGCTGAACACATCACGGCTGGCCTCCATCCCCTCCTCCAGATCGTTGGGTAACAATTCAATCTCGGTATAGTCTGTCCTGGGCCGGTTTTTCTTATAAAAGAGCTCGGCCTGCTCAAGCACCACGGGGATCAAATTGGGGTCGAAAAATGTTCTCTTCAACAGACCAACTTCCTTGCGCACAGCCTCAAACCCTGTGGCTGCCGCGGCTTTGCGGATTTTTTTGTCTATATAATCGGCCAGGGCGATGATCCGGGCGCCCACAGGAATATCCGCCTTTTTCAATCCATCGGGAAAACCGCTACCATCATAATTTTCATGATGCGCACGGATGATCCGCCCCGCCTCCCGCAACTCTTCGATTCGATCAATGGCCGCCTGGCCACGCACCGGATGCAGTAAATACTCTTCCCGCTCCGCAAAATTCATCTGCTCGGTCTCCCGCGCCAGCATAAGATCGGGGATCCCTATTTTGCCAAGATCATGGAGCAGCGCTGCCACCATGATGGTTTCCCGCTCCTCGCTCTCCAGGCCCAGTTGCTTGGCGACATTCACCGAGACCTCCGCGACATTGCGGGAATGGGTCCGCATCCGTTTGTCGCGCAGCTCGATAAGCCCGGAGAAAGCCACGATGGTACTCTTGAAATTGCCCCGCAGCTTGTTGTTGATCGCCCGCAGGTTATCGTAGCTCTTCTGGAGCTCCATGGTCTGTTCCTGGACAATGGTCTCCAGTTCCGTGTTCCATTTCTGCAATTCGGCGTTCTGCTTCTTGACTATGGCGGCCAACCGTTTGTTTTCGGCGAGCAGATGATAGGTGTGCAACGCACTTTTGACTGTCTGGACAAGCTCATCGTCGTTCCAAGGCTTGTTCAGGTAGCGAAAGGCGCCGCCCCGGTTGATGGCGTCGATGGCTGCGTTGACATCGGCATAGCCGGTGAGCAGAATCCTCATGGAGCTGGGGGAAACCGCCTTGGATTTTTCCAGAAAATCAACCCCGGTCATCTCCGGCATCCTCTGGTCGGAAACAATGACCCCGACTCCTTCTTCCCTGGCGAGGATTTCCAACCCCTGTGCGCCAGAGGAGGCGGTGAAGACCTCGACCTCTTCATCCATAAAAAGACGGCGCAGAGAACGCAGGATATTTTCCTCATCGTCGACAAAAAGAATCTTCTCCTTTCCGGAAGATTCGAGGCCTGGCGTCTCGATCATTGTTCTTCCCCGCAATTTTCGCAAGCAAACACCAGCACCGTTCCGGCCTGGCCATCCGGTTCATTCATCATGGCCCCCTTTACGCAGCACTGCTTTTCACCAAGAGCAAGCTCCTTTCTGACAACCTTGCCCGCCTGCACTTCCGCCAGCAGGGCAACCCACTCCGGCGGCAAAACCTCCGCCGCCGGCTCGCCCAGATGGGAGTGGCGGAAATCCCGCAGCTCCTTTTCGGCAAGACGATTTATCTGAACCAGCGTTCCTTCCCGGTCAAAACCAACCACGCCCACGGGCAGGGTGCTCAGGATAACCTGACTGTGCCTGAGCGCCTTGTTCTGAAACAAAAGCTCTTCCGTGCGCTCCGCCACCTTTTCTTCAAGCTGCACGGCAATGCGGGAAAGCTCGTCATTGGCCTGCCGCAGCTCTTCATTAAGTTCGCGATTCGCCTTGATCAGGAAATACCGCTCCACCGCCTTGGCGATGGTAATCTTGAGTTCCTCGTCGTTCCATGGCTTGGGAATGAACTTGTAAATCTGTCCTTCATTGATCGCCGACACCACCGCAGCGGTGTCGGCATAACCGGAAAGCACGATCCTGATGGTCTCGGGCCAGCGCTCATGCACCTGCTTTAAAAAACCAACCCCGTCCATCCCCGGCATCCGGTAGTCGGAGATCACCACCTGCACCGGCTGGCGCTGTTGCAGAATGGCCAACCCCTCACTGCCTGATTCCGCAGTGAGTATTTCATAGTCCTCATCGATAAAAAGGCGTTTAAGAGCCTTCAAGACGTTCGCCTCGTCATCCACGCAAAGAATTGTTACATTTTCCATCATGCTGCAGTCCTCACATAAACGATCCCGGGGCAACCCCCAAAAGGTCAAATAACCACGGAACAAGCGGTCACAGGGTGCCGCAGGTTGCGGCAAGCGGAACGGCGATGCGTACTTTTGTACGTGAGCCGGACCGATTACCGCAAGATGTGGTGCCCTGTGATCGCTTACGTCCTCACTCCGTTTTCACCGGCAAGGTCACGACAAAGGTCGTCCCCTTGCCGAGCTCGCTGGTCACCTCAATCTTGCCGCCATGCTTCTTGGTCACGATATCATAAGTTATGCTTAAGCCCAGTCCGGTTCCTTTGCCCACCTCCTTGGTGGTAAAAAACGGCTCAAAAATCCGGGGCAGGTTTTCCGGGGGAATACCGGAACCGGAGTCGGCAATGGCAACGGTTATCTCCGCCTCGCTCGCCCGGGTGGTGATCACGATCTCGCCCTGGTCAGCAATGGCCTGCGCCGCATTGACCAGCAGATTCATGAATACCTGATTGAGCTGCTGCGGATAGCATTTGGTCGGGGGCAGCTCGCCATACTCTTTTTTTACGGTACACTTGTATTTGAGCTCATTCCAGATGATGTTCAGGGTATCATCCAGACACTGATTGACATCGGCCATGCTGTAGTCGGACTGATCAACCCGGGAAAAACTTTTCAGGTTCTGGACGATTTTCCGAACCCGTTCCACCCCATCCAGGGATTCGGAAATCAAGGAGGGCAGGTCTTCGAGAACAGCTTCAATCTTGAGCTGCCCCCGGATTGCGGCAAGGCGGCTGGCGCGATCATCATCGGCGTCCTGGGGATAAATCTCCGCCTGCTTCTGAAAAAACTCCGTTATCCGACCCAGATATTTTTTCAGAGTGCCCAGGTTGCTGGTGACAAAGCCGATGGGGTTGTTGATCTCATGGGCCACGCCTGCGGCCAGCTGACCGATGGAGGCCATTTTTTCCTGCTGGACAAACTGGGACTGGGCTGCTTTCAATTCATCATAAGCGTGCTGCAGCTCGCTGTTCTTTTTCTCTATGATCCGCATCATCTGGCTGAACTGGATGCCAATCCGCGCCACCGGGTCATCGGAGGCCTCCTGATAAAAGTCACAGGCCAGACAGTCTTCAATTTTTTGAACCGCCCCGACCGCCCCCTTCTCCTTATTGCAGAGAGTTCCGACAATGGTCCAGCATTGCAGGGGCTCCCGCCCGAAACAGGGACACTTTTTCTGGCCGCAGCGGATCATCTTCCAGCACGGTTCATAATCCTGAGGCAGGGAGGGATAAAACTTTCCCGTGTTTCCTGCGGTAACCCGTTGGATCATGGCGGAAATTTCTTCCAGGGCGCTCTCGAGCCTCTTCCGGTTATCCTCGATATTTTTCTGAATCCGCTTGCGATCGGAGACATCATGAAGGGTGATGATCCGCTGTGTTTCTTCACTGCTGATTTTAGAAAGATAGCAAATCTGGTGGAAAACCCTTTGGCTTGGGGCATGCAACAACTCCTCCGAATAACCGAGGAGCTGCGCCGAATCCTGATGCAACCCGGCTTCCCGAAAAAGCTCTTCCCAGTTTCGGCCAAGGATCTCCGGATACGGCTTGGCAAAAAGATCGCTCACCGCCTTGTTGCAGCGCTGCACTTTTCCCTCTGCGTCAACCAGCAGGACCAGGTCGGAAACCACGTCCATGGCCATGGTCCATTCGTCCTTGACCCGCTTGACCTGGGCAAAAAGCCGCTGCAGCGCCTCATGCTCCTGCCGCGACACCGGCCCGCCCGGCTCCCCTCCGGCCGTGGCGGGATTTTCCGCTTGCCGCGAATTCCCGGGATCTTCCGGCAATATTCCGGGTTGTTGGTCAGCCATCCTCTCTCCTCTGCGGCGTAATGACTCCTTCATAATACAGGAAGGCATCGCGGATCTGGCCGCGTAATTGCTCCATATCGCATGGTTTACTGAAAAATTTATAGATGGCGCCCTCATTGATCGCCTGGATAACGGTATCCAGCTCAGCATAGCCGGAGAGAATCATGCGCACGGTGTCGGGATAGAGAACCTTGGCGCGGGAAAGGAATTCTGAACCGCTCATCCCCGGCATCCGCTGGTCGGAAAGAATCACCTGCACCGCATTTCTTGCCAGAATTTCCATCCCTTCGCCGGCGCTGGCGGCAGTAAAAATCCGGTAGCCTTCATCAGCCAACATCCGCTGGAGGGCGGTAAGGATAGGCCGTTCATCATCAACGATGAGCAGAGTCCGCGATTGGAGGGAGGCTTCCGGCACCGGCAGGCTCCGGCCCTGCCGCAACAACCCGGCAAACTCCCCGTCCGGCAAGGGTTTGCTGAACAGATATCCCTGCATCTCATCGCAGTTGTGTTGCCGCAGATAACCGAGCTGCGCCTCGGTTTCGACACCTTCCGCCACTACGCTGAGCCGCATCCGATGGGCCAGAGCGATAACCGAAGTGGCAATGGTCGCGGCCCCTGGATCGGTGATGATGTCGTTGACAAAGGAACGGTCGATCTTCAACTGGTCGATGGGAAAACGGCTCAAATAAGCGAGGCTTGAATAGCCGGTGCCGAAGTCGTCCAGGGAAAGACGAACGCCCAGGCGCTTCAGGGCGGTCATCCGCGCCACCGCTTCTTCCGGCTCGGCCATCAGCATGCTCTCGGTCAGTTCCAGCATCAGGTGTGATGGCTCAACCCCATAAAAGGTCAGGGCCTTCGCGATCACCCCCTCCAATTCGCCGCAGCGGAACTGACGGGCCGAAACATTTACCGCCACCTTGATCTCCCCCAGTCCCGCCTCCCGCCAGGCCCGCATCTGCCGGCAGGCTTCCTGAATTACCCAGGTGCCGATGGCCTCGATCAGGCCGTTTTTCTCGGCGATTGGAATAAAATCAAGCGGCGGCACCAGGCCGCAATCAGGACGCTGCCAGCGGACCAGAGCCTCGGCGCTCGAAACCCGGCCGCTGCGCAGATCTACCTTGGGCTGGTAATAGAGAAGAAACTCCTCCCGCTCCAAAGCCAGACACAACGCCTCCTCCATTTCCAGACTGGCACGGGCCAGAACATTAAGCTCGCTAGTGTAGTAACAGAACTGTTTGCCGCCCAGCTGCTTGGCCCGGTGTACCGCGGCATCGGCGCCGATCAGCAGGGCCTGGGCCGTAGCGCCATCCTGGGGATAGACGCTGATCCCGACGCTGGCCCGGACATAAGCCTTGCCCCCGTCCGGCAGAATGAACGGCTCCTCCAGGGCCTCCTGGATACTGCCCGCCATGATTTCCGACTCCTGATACTCATGCAGCGCTTCCAGCACCAGGACGAACTGATCTCCGGCCAGACGCGACAGGGTGTCCGCCTGGCGCAATCTGCTGCGCAGCCGGTGAATTACCGCGATCAGCAGGGCGTCGCCCGCGGCATGGCCATGGCTGTCGTTGATGACCTTGAACTGGTCCAGATCAATGACCAGCACCGCGGCCTGATTCCCCTCGCGATTCGCCCGTTCCAGAGTGTGTTGCAGCCGTGCCTCCAGGAGCAGCCGGTTGGGCAGGCCGGTAAGGGGGTCATAATGAACCAGCCGCTGAAACCGCTCTTCGTCCCGCCTGAGTTTGCTGAGGTCAGTGGCCACGCCGAGGTAATGGGCCGGCTCTCCCTGTTCGTTGCGGACCTCGGTGATGGTGAGCAGCTCCGGATAAATTTCCCCGTCTTTGCGCCGGTTCCAGATTTCCCCTTGCCATTGCCCGGTTTCCCGCAAACTTGTCCACACGGCTTGGTAAAACGCCTGATCGTGCCGCCCGGAGCGCAACAAGCGCGGATTTTCGCCAAGAACCTCGGCCTCGGTATAACCGGTGATCTCGGTAAAGGCCGGATTAACGGCAAGGATCCTGGGGGCAAGATCGGTGATGATCACCGCGTCCCGGATATTAGCCATGATTGCCGCGCTAATTCGCAGCTCATCTTCGTTCGACCACGAACCTTTGCTGAAATTTTCCATACTCACCCCTATCAGCTTACAGCTATTAGCTATCAGCTTACGGCTTACGGCTTAC